>ERZ651768.625-NODE-625-length-26555-cov-2.919405_pt1 | contig 26555 bp, 26 predicted proteins | sample MGYA00514754_ERZ651768 | MGnify/ENA metagenome assembly ERZ651768
ACCATCATTCCCAGCCAGAAGTGGCGGAAATGCACGTTCGATAGGGAGTTGAAGGTCTGTTTCCAGCCTCTCCTCGTTGACCGCCGCGGCGGTCTGGGTGCTGATTCCTGTCTCTGGGCAGGAGGCTTTGGAACGTTCTCGGGTTGGCCGGTTGTTTGGTTCCCGGTATCTACACCGGCGGTCGACGCATGGATATTAGGTCTGTCACGCTGCAAGCAAGGAACGTCCTTATAGTTAGGGTGCTACTAACTGAATCTATAACAGGGGAGGCAAAGCCTCAAGCCGTGCCACGTTGGGTTCTGTCTTTGTGACTGCCCAACGCGTCGGTGGAACTGTTTGATCTGTCCGCCATCGGGTGCTCAGCTACGATGGTTTATATTCCGAATATGAATAGTATGTTAAATATAAAATACTATTATATAATACCGCCCGCCCTGAGAACCTGTCAATTTCCGGAGTCGAAGCCTCATATGTGACGGCTGTGACAGATTACGCTAGACTAGTGGCGCTTTGGAGACAATGCCTCGTGGCATCAGCTTCAAGGAGTTCACGCCAAACAGATCGCGATTCAACCGGTCATCACTAAGCAACTGCAAAGGATAGGAAGATGGCTGACAACACCCGGGAAACTTCGATTCCCTACTACACGATGGGATATGAAAACAGTGTGGTGGAGCGTCTCAGTCGATTTACTGCTGAGACCGACGCCGCTTATCTGATGGCGCATCTGCAGCCAGGCATGCGGTTGCTTGATGTCGGTTGTGGTCCGGGCAACATTTCAGTTGGTCTCGCGAGCGCGGTCGCCCCCGAAGAATTCCACGGAATTGACATGAAGGAGTCCCAGGTCGAGATGGCAGTAACGGCAGCCAATGATGGTGGACATTCCAACGCTCGGTTCCAAGTCGCCGATGCGTTAAATCTCCCAATCCCTGACAACCACTTCGACGCGGTCCATTGTCACTCCTTCTTGATGCACGTCCCGGACACAATGGCTGTTCTTGCCGAGATCAAGCCAGTACTAAAAGAAGGAGGGGTTCTGGGGGCACGAGAGCCAATCGTCGAGTAATTCTTCTTTGAGCCTGACATCGGCCACCTGAACAAAATCTGGGCAATGTTTTCGGGTGTGATGGATGCCAACGGCGGCCATCCTGATATGGGTAAAGAGTTGCGAGCAAGATTCAGTGACTCAGTATTCGTCAACGTAGTAGCTACTGGGGCATTGGAAACTTGGGGTGCCCCTTCCGAGACGGCTACCCCCGCAGAGTACGTGTGGACGTTAGATGGAACCATCGTTGCCAAGGCGATCTCCCACGGAATCGTGACCAAGGATGAATGCGATGCATTCCAGGAAGCTACGAAGGTGAGGAAGGAAGACCCCGGCGCTTTCGCCGCCTTCGCCTGGGGTGAGTGTTTAGGCCTTAAACCTTAGCCATCTGTGCATCAAATAAGCCGGGTTTATTGTGACTAGTCGGGTTCATAAGTGCATTCTAGAGAGAACTGTCCCTCGCTGCCGCTCATGTTCGTCAACCTGCACTTGATGCTCTCGGCTGACTGGACATCCAAAATCGATTCTTCCGGCTCCTGTCCCCCTTCAACCATTGTGCCGTAAAGCAATACCCATTCATTCTTTTCCAGCCTAAAGAACTCCAACTTCTTTCGGGCGGATCGGCCACTAGGCCCTGAAGGAATCCCAGACCCCTTGCCCGGAGCGGCAGGAAGGGAGGTTCTAGCGATTATTTTTCCAGGACCGGTGGTCTGGACCACCTGCTCCAGATGGTTGCTCATAAGGTCAGCGGCCCCATGATCTGGAAATGGAACCAGGTATCCACTAACGCTCATACTCCGCCACTTATCCTGTCTCGGCGAGAGGTCACTTTTTGTTCAGCGCGGCAAGCACCTTCTCCGCGGTGATGGGCAGGTCTTGGATCCGAACGCCTATGGCATCGAATACGGCGTTGGCGATGGCCGGGGCCACCGGCGGGAGGGGTTGCTCTCCGATGGTTTTAGCCCCGAAGGGACCGTTGCCGCCGGGTGAGTCCACTAGGACCGTTATCAGTTCTGGTATGTCGTTGATACTCGGAGTTTTCACGTCGCCCATACTGAGGCTGGAGATATGCCCTGCGTCTGACACCAGTTCCTCCATCAGGGCATAACCCACCCCCTGAATCACCGCCCCGTCAATCTGACCCTGGTGGGTGATGGGGTTGTGGATGGTGCCGACGTCGTGAGCCGTAACGAACTTCTTCAGATTCACTTCTCCGGTTTCCGGGTCTACTTCAACCTCCGCTACTTGGGCGCAGAAGCAAGTAATATCGGGCTCTTCGGCCGTTGTGACCTTGGAGAACGAGATGTGCGCTCCAGTAGCAGCGACAACTTTGGAGGCCAGTTCCTTTATCGATACTCCGCGTTCAGCGTCTCCTTCAACAAAAACCCGGCCTCCCCGGAACATGATTCGTTCTTCAGGCCAGCCGTAAAACTCGGCAGCCATAAGCGTAAGATGTTGGCGAACACCTTCGGCTGCTCCCAGTGCAGCGTGAGTACCGCCTACGCTGCTGCCACTGCCCGCGCCGCTGTCGGCGGACCCACCGTCGGTATCCATCTGAACCGCCTTAACATCCTCCACCGGCACGCCCAGGTCCTCCGCCACCACCTGCCTTCCAACGGTGTGGATCCCCGTGCCCGTTTCAGGCACTAAAGTGTGGTAGATGACTTGGGCGTTCTCGTCCATCGTCACCTTAGCCGAGTAAACGCTTTGACCCTGTGGGCGTTGGCCCAAGGACATGCCCCGGCCAACATATGGCCCTGACTTTGGCGTGCCCCAGTGAGCAGCATCGGCGGCCGCTTTCAGGGTCTCTTCTCCCCGCAGGTGGTTGTAGCGGGCTCCGGTCGCGGACATCTGCCCGTCACGGACCACGTTCTTGAGCCGAAGCTCGTAGGGATCTATGCCCATCTCCCGGGCAATCATGTCGGTGTGAGATTCCACCGCGAATGCTACTTGAGGCTGACCTGGCGCTCTATACGAACCGCAGGGCACGTTGTTGGTGTAAATCATGTAGCTGTCGATCTGGAAATTGGGGATGTGATATTGTCCGCCCGCGGCGTCACGGCTACCGGCCAGACCGGCGCGGCCCCTGAATCCACAGTAGGCTCCGCCGTTGTAGATCACCCGGCTTTCCCGCGCCATGAATGTTCCGTCGTTCTTCACTCCGGTCTTAATGGTGATGAAGGATGGATGCCTCGGGTTGCCCGCCACGAGTTCTTCGATGTAGCTCATAATCATCTTGACGGGCCGGCCGCTGCTCTTGGCCAGGAAGTAGGCTATGGGGACGTTCATCGCCGGGGACTTTCCACCGAAGTCGCCACCGATACCGCAAGGGTTGACCCGGATCTGTTCCTCGGGTAATCCCAGGGCGTCAGCCAACTGTTTTCTCAGCGTGTAGGGAACCTTGTTGTTAGCCCACACCTGGACACGTTCAGCATCGTCGATGTCCACGACGCAGGCGTAGGGCTCCATGTAACCCTGGTGCACCCAGGTGGTGGTGAAGGTGTGCTCGAATATCTGGTCCGACTCGCTGAAACCCTGTTCCATATCCCCGCTGGACCAGGTTGAATGGTTCACGACGTTGCCTTCGGGTTGGATCGGGCCCGAGGAACTTTCGAAAGACGGCGAGCCGTCGTGGACCAGTGGCGCGTCGGGCTCCATGGCCTCGATGGGATCAAAAATCGCAGGCAGAGGCTCATATTCCACTTCTATCAACAGAAGCGCCTCTTCCGCTATGTCGGGGCTATCGGCTGCCACCGCCGCTACCTTCTCTCCGACGAACCGGACCTCGTCCTCGGCCAGCAACGGTACGTCGCGCACGCTCCTACCTATCCGCATGCCGAGGGTGTCTTGGCCCGTAATTACGGCGTGAACTCCCGGCATCGCCAGTGCCTTGGAGGCGTCGATCTTGACTATCTTGGCGTGAGGGAAGGGGCTTCTCAGCACCTTGCCCCAAATCATGCCGGGCAGATTGACGTCGGCGGAATATAGAAACGTCCCTAAAACTTTATCCGGACCCTCTTGCCGGGTGACTGGTTTCCCCACGACCTCATATGTTGTCGTCATTTCGCAATTTCCTCACCATTGAGCTTTGGCCCAGTATATCAGCAGAGGTCGTGGCCGTCACAAATAGCGGACTTCGGACGACCGGTGCAGATGGCTAGCTAGAATGCCCACCGCCGTCATTCCGGCGCAGGCCGGAATCCAGGGGCACTGCGCGACGGGGCTAGTGTCTGATCTGAAGATGCGTCTTTGGGACCCGGCCTCCGCCGGAACTACGGCAGGACCGCCGTTTGGTTGCGCCGGTTGCCCTGACCTTCCGCGTATATCGTTGCCGCAGCGTCTTTCGGTGGGTATCATTGCAGTTGTCAAAAGCTGATTGCACAGTGTGCAGCTGATTCAGTAGGAGGCTTGGTTTGGTTGAGAAAAAAGGCACAGCGTTGTTGATGGTCTTCGTGGACATAGATGTCGAGCACGACGCGGACTTTAACGCCTGGTATAACGATGAACATGTAGGCGATTTGCTGAGTTTTCCTGGTTTCTTGAACGCCGCTAGGTATCAGGCCCTGAGGGGTGGTCCCCGCTATCTTGCCAGCTACGAACTGGAGTCGGTTGACGCCTTAAAGTCGGAGGAGTACCTGAACTTTCGGCGCAACCCGTCGGAGTGGACCCAGCGAATCTCCATCTCAACCAAGGGCCGCAACTACTCCCGCCTAGTCTGCACCCAGATCTACCCCAAGGAGAACGACTCCCATGTGCTGGGCCGGGGTATGGCTCCGGCCATCCAAGTAGGCCGCATGGACGTTCCTGCGGAGATTGAGGCCAAATACAACGAGTATTACGATACTGTGCGTACCCCCGCCAACCTGGAACTGCCGGGATGCATCGGTGTTCGCCGGTATCACGCCGTTGAAGGCCCTCCCAAATATATGACGGTATACGAGTTTGAGCACGAGAACGTGCCCGAGAGCATCGCCTGGAAGGAGCGCAGCGCCGCGGACGGTATGCATGAGTACATCGGTGGCAGGTACGGACACGCTCCGGGGTCGCCCGGCGTCTACCGCCGCATCTTGCCCGCGCGGGTTTTCTAGAGAGTCGATCTATTGCACAGACCACTGAGCGGAATAATCATATGAGTCCATCCGGATTGATCGACAACCAGCAGGACTGGGAACGGGTTGCGGCTAAACTCGCGCCGGAATCGGTGCTGGCGCTGGACACCGAGTCCAACAGTCTCCACTGTTACCAAGAGCGCGTTTGCTTGATTCAGATCGCGACCGGCGAGGAGACCTTTCTGCTGGACCCCTTGGCCGTCTCGGACTTGTCCGCCCTGGGAAGTCTGTTGTCCAACCCTTCAATCACCAAAGTCGCCCACGGCTCCGACTATGACGTGCGGTGCCTGAGCCGGGATTACGGGTTCACGATGAGTTCCCTCTTCGACACCGAATTGGCGGCGAGATTTCTGGGCATACCCAAGACGAATCTGGCCTCGGTGCTTGAGGGATTTCTAGGCGTGGACATCCCCAAGAGCCGGGCGTTGCAGACCTCGGACTGGAGCCACCGCCCTTTAAGCCAACCGGCGCTGGAGTACGCCGCCGGCGACGTGACGTACTTGCCCAAGCTGGCCAAGGATCTGCAGGGACGCTTGGAAACTGCCCGCCGCCTGGACTGGGTGATGGAGGAGTGTCAAAGGCTGGAACAGGTTCGTCCAGCCCCTCCGAGCCCGCCGGAGGTCATGATGATGCGCATCAAAGGGAGCAGCCGGTTGGCGCCCCGGGACCTGGCCGTGCTTAGAGAGCTTTTCTTGTTTCGGGAGGATGAGGCTCGGCGGATGGACTGTCCGCCTTTCCGGGTGATAACCAACGAGGCGATAATCATTCTGTCCGCCGCACCGGGCCTGGAACTTCATAAGGTCCGTGGCATCCCAGGCGGGATTGCCAGACGTTCCGGAAACCTGATTCGGGAAGCGATTCACCGAGGGATGAACGGACCCGAAATGCTTCGGCCGCCGCGGACCAACTACAACCCCTGGACTCCGGGGGCCCAAGCTAGGCTGCGGTCGCTCAAAGCGTGGCGAGTCCGGCAGGGGGATTCGCTGGAATTGGACCCGGCGCTGTTATGGCCGGCCGTCAGCCTTGAGCGTTTGGCTCTTGGCTGGAATGGATCCGCGGACGAGTCTCCCGACGAAGGAGCTCAGGAGGTGCGCGACTGGCAGCGCCGCGAGTTCTCCCAAGACATTAGGCAAGCCCTGATTCAGGCTTTTGAAGGGAATGATTCTGGCCAGGTGTGAAACCCAGCCAGCCTCAATGCGGAGGCAGGAGATTCATAGATCAGCCGCCCAACTCCAATCCGTCGATCAACGCCACAGCCCACTGGCGCAGGTATTCCTCCAGATCGGTCCCACAATGGGGGCATTCCCAGTCTCCGAAGCGGAACCTGGCTCCACAATGGGCGCATGAGAGCACCTGCGACAAGTTCGTAATCACCCTTTGTATCTGCTGCTCAGTGGCCATCGCCCTCCTTGATGCGGGTCTCAAGTATCGGATCGTACCCGTAACATCCCTGAATAAATCTTGGAGTCAGCCTTCAGATGCTATATCCTTAAGTCACTGATTTCCATACTATTCGTCTAGAATCCTTGCCTTTACACTCGATATTACAGGTTGGATCTTCGCGCGTCATTGCCTACCAATCCTAGCCACGCTTCATAATAAACATAAGGTACATAGTCAAAGGACGTAAATGATTTATCGAACCCTGGGTAGAACTGGACTGAAAGTCTCACTGGTGAGTTATGGGTCCGGAGGACCGAGCAAGCTTGGGCAGAACACCGGGCTGTCATCGAACGATCAGGACACGCTGATTCACAGATGCATCAACGAAGGCATCAATATGTTTGATACATCGGAGGCTTACGGAGACAGCGAATCTATTCTAGCCCACGGCTTGAAGGACGTCCCCAGGGACGATTATGTGATTGCCACCAAGTGCAGGTACCTGGATCCCAGCGGAGCGATGCGATCTGCTGAAGATATCGCAAAGTCCATCGAGAACAGCCTTGTGCGGTTGAATGTTTACTGCGTTGATGTCTTCCAGTTTCACGTATTCAATTCCAGGCATTACTTCGATGTCGTGGACCAGCAATACCCAGTGCTGAAGCGTTTTCAAGAACAGGGGAAGATTCGATTCATCGGATTTAGCGAGCAGTTCAAGGTTGAGCATGATCACAAAGGCGTCGTGCTGGCTCTGGAAACTCACCCTGAACTGTGGGATGTTATCCAACTGAAGTACGGCATACTCAACCAAACCGCAGCGGACAAGGCCTTACGGTTGGCGGTCGAGCACAACGTGGGCATCGTCAACATGGCGGCGGTACGCATCAAGCTGGTGAGCCCGAAATTGTTGCGGGAACAGGTTGCCGAGTGGAAGCAGCAAGGGCTGATTTCCCAGGACGCTGTGCCCGATGACGCTCTTCTCGACTGGCTGATTCACGATGGCGTGGACTCGGTCATAAGCGCCGGGTACAAATTCGCGGCCGACCATCCGGGCATCTCCACCGTGCTCACCGGTACGTCCAGCGTCCATCACCTTGAGGACAACCTCAAAGCGATGGAGGAGCCTACACTTTCGGAAGATGACAAACGCCGGCTTCAAGAACTCTTTGGCAAGATAGCAATCTACATCTGACGGCTCCCCGGTAGCTCTTCCCCACGCTGGCTTTCATCCTGGTCTTGAGGCGGTAGGTCACCAAATGGACGCACGGTGGACAAACCTCGTGCCCCAAGGCTACTATTCCCTTATTGAATGGACATCGGCGACCCTGGCTGTCCTGGCCGGGCGGCCTGTCGCAGCGATCCAAGCGAGATGGAGGAAAAACAATTGTCTTCACTAACCGATAACATGACCTTCGGGACTTTTATGGCCCCCTTTCACCGGGTGGGTGAGAACCCGACATTGGCCCTGGAGCGAGATCTGGAGTTGATCGAGTGGCTGGACGACCTGGGGTTCGACGAAGCCTGGGTCGGCGAGCATCACAGCGGGGGCTGGGAGACCATAGCCTCTCCCGAGGTATTTATCGCCACCGCCGCAGGCCGCACCCGTCACATCCGCCTCGGCACCGGCGTCGTCAGCCTGCCCTATCACCATCCCTACATGGTTGCTAATCGCATGGTCCTGTTGGACCACTTGACCCGGGGTCGGGTGATGCTGGGCGTGGGACCCGGTGCCCTGGCGTCCGATGCCAACATGTTCTGCATCGACCCGGAGCGGCAGCGGGAGATGATGGACGAGTCGTTGGGAGTGATTATGGAGCTCCTGGACGGCAGCGAGCCGGTCACTCGCGAGACTGACTGGTTCAAGCTTAAAGACGCAACGCTTCAGCTACGCCCCTACCAGAAGCCGACCCTTCCCGTCGCCGTGGCGTCGGTTCAATCGCCCGCCGGTGTTCTGTTGGCTGGCAAGCACGGGGTCGATGTGATATCGCTCAGTGTGCCCCGCGACACAATCAGGAGCACTAGCTTGAAGGTCCAGTGGGATATTGCTGAAGAGGCGGCCGCCGAACATGGGAAAACCGTCCGCCGCGAGAATTGGCGGTTGTCGGTCGGGTGTCACCTGGCTGAAACCCGGGAACAGGCCTTTGAAGATATCCGGGTGGGGGCAGGCCGGGTGGTCACCGAATACACCGGCGGCACCAATGGCAATCCCATTCCCGATGTGCCCGCCGATGAGATTGTTGACTACATGGTTGAGAACAACCAGTGGATCGTGGGAACTCCAGAAGATTGTATCGCCGGAATCGAGCGTCTTCAGGAAGCCAGTGGCGGATTCGGCGGATTGTTGCTGCGAGCGGAAGACTGGGCACCCCGCGACAAGCTGCATCGAAGCTACGAGTTGATGGCTCGCTACGTCATGCCCCAGTTCCAAGGCAGCCTCACCGGAATCATAGATTCGCAGCGGAGATCCGCCAGTCAGAAGGAGTCGCTCCAAGCTAACCGAAGGGCTGGTCTGAGGCGGGCGACCGATACTTATCTGGCCGACCGTAAGTAAACCTTGGACGGATGGTTGCCACATGATTGAGGCATATCTAACATCTGGAAGGAGGCTCTGATGGTAAAAATAGTGACGGTCTACCCTGGCGCTGACGGTGAGTCCCGTCTGATAGACGTAACCATCGATCAATTCGCTGAAATCGTAAACCATATCGGGGAGGGTCCGACAAGACTCAACCAAAGCCCATCCCCTAAGGTAGACGACTATCACAACGCTTCCCGCGTTCAGTACGTTGCGCACCTGGCGGGAATCTCTGAGATTGAAGTAGCCGATGGGACGGTCCGGCGCCTTGAGGCCGGAGATGTACTCATCGCCCAGGACACCACCGGGCACGGTCACATCACCCGAGGCATCGGCGACGAGCCTAGGGTTTCCATGGCAGTGCCGCTGGAACAGGGTCCGTGGCTCCCGAAGAGGTGAACCCTTCGGCGGCTTTTGGTTCCCAGAATCAGGTTAGAGAAAGGGGCGTCCACCATGGACGCCCCTTTAGTTTCTGCGCATACCTGCCAGATTTTCGATGTTGCAAGGCTGGGAGGTAACGGCCCCGGATGTCTAAGTGCGGCAGTAATCAAGCCGCCAGGTTGAAGCCATTCAGCACGGGACGCGGCGGCTGAAGTGCGCGCTCCTTAATGCGAACGCAAGAACGTCCCTAGTACATCGTTGAATCCGGCAGGGTTCTGGATGTTGCAGATGTGAGCCGCGTCTGGGATAGACACGTGACGTGCTCCATTAACGCCATCGGCCAGGCTTTGCATCACTGGGGCCGGACCGCCCCGCTGATCGTCGGCTCCGCTGATAAACAGGGTTGGAACTGTGATGTCTCCGATCTTGTCGATGAAGTTCAGGCTCATAAAGGCGGCGATGCACCCGAAATACCCTTGCAGGTCCGTGCCTAGAATCTGCTGGCGTACCGAGTAGAGGATATCCGGATTGGCGGCTTTGAATTCATCGGTGAACCAACGTTGCACCGTTGTTTCCGCGACTGCTTCCATGCCGCCGGTCTTTGCCATTTCTACTAGACTCGGCCATATCGCCTGGAGTTCCGGAACCATCACCGCCCGGCAGGCGCAGGGCGTTAGGCTGATAACCCGGTCAGAGTGGTTGATTGCGATGCCGATAGACGTAGATCCCCCGAGACCAAGCCCAACGACATGGGTTTGCGGGATATCCAGAGCATCCCAAACGCCGACAACGTCGTTCATCAGCATGTCGAACGCGTAGTCGCCGTCTGTTGCTTGCGTGCCGCCGTGGCCGCGGGTGTCGAGCCTCAAGATGTTGAATTCGTCTTCCAGCGCCGGTATCTGGCCGTCCCACATCGTCGTATCGTTGGCGATGCCGGTGATGAAGGTAACCCAAGGCGAGCCCTGCGAGCCGTCCAATCGATAGTTGATTCGGATGCCGTTGGCATCAACGTACATGGTTCTCTCCATCTGCGTTACTGGTCTGGATCAAGAGTGGCAGTCGTGGCTGGTTAAAGTAACCGTGCGGAGGTTCCGGTGAGTTTAGATGGACTGGGAGAAACGCACCGTGCTCTTGGGCAGCAGGAATAGAGTACGGTGGCGGCGCGAATACACCGGCGATTGCGCCCAGGGCTATTTCCCTTTGTGAATCGGAGATTATTTCTATACCCGTCATACGTTTACGATGGACTAGCGGAACACATCAACTGGTTCGAGTTTAAAGAAACCTGATGCTAGGGTCAACGTTTGCAGAGTCGAATCGCCGCTGGAGCCATTAGGATGGTTGCTGGGAGTGCTCCAACCGCTTCCCCATCCCATAGTTTCGTAGTACCGTGGTTAATTAGTATCAGGAGGTGAGGAATGACTCTGGAAAACAACGGCATGGCCCTGCAAGGACTGAAGATACTGGATACCAGCCAGCTCTTCGCCGGCGCCATGCCAGCAACACTAATGGGGGACTTTGGCGCCGAGGTAATCAAGGTTGAGCATCCCAAGAACGGCGACGGTCTTCGGACGATGGGCTCGCAGAAGGATGGGATACCTCTGTCTTGGAAGTTTCACTCCCGGAACAAGAAGTGCATCACCCTGAACCTGGGCAGCCCAGAGGGCGCGGAGATATTGAAACGTCTGGTGAAAGACACGGATATTCTGATCGAGGGATTTCGCCCCGGCACCATGGAACGATGGGGGATTGGCTACGAGGACCTGAAAGCGGTTAACCCACGACTGATAATGGTCAGGGTCAGCGGCTTTGGCCAGACCGGTCCCTACAAGAACCGGCCGGGCTTCGGCACCTTAGCCGAGGCCATGAGCGGATTCGCCCACGTCACCGGCCAACCGGACGGCCCCCCTACCCTACCTCCTCTTGCCCTGGCTGACGGCATCGCCGGCTTGTTCGGTGTGTTTAGCGCCATGTTCGCGGTTTACTACCGGGACGTGGTTGGCACCGGTATCGGCCAGGAGATTGACGTATCACTATATGAGCCGATGTCCTTTGTTCTGGGAGCGCAACCGCTGACCTATGACCAACTAGGTTTTATTCAGAATCGCCGTGGCAACCGCAGCGGAGGCGGTGGGCCTCGTAATCTCTACATGTGTAGCGACGGCAACTGGGTTGCGCTATCGGCGTCCACGCCGTCCATCGCCAGGAGAGTCATGCAGCTAGTCGGCGGAGACGAGCTTGCCGACGATCCTAAATTTGCCACTCCCGCAGCCCGAGCCCAGAATGCCGACGAAGTGGACAAACTGGTAGCGGACTGGATTCTTCAATACCCCAGGGAGACAGTCCTAGAAAGGTTTGAGGAGGCGGAGACGGCCATCGGCCCGGTGTACGACACCTCCCAATTCATGGAGGACCCTCAGGTCATAGCCCGCGATTCAATCACGTCGGTGGAAGACCCGGATCTGGGGACCTTACGCATGCAGAACACCTTCCCGATAATGAGCGAGACGCCGGGCAAGATTCGCTTCGCCGGTCCGACCAAGATGGGCACACATAACCAAGAGATATTTGCCGAACGGTTGGGGATATCCGAGGACGAGATGAAACGGCTCTACGAAGAGGGAATCATTTAAGGTCTTTCTTATGACTACCCACGGCCACGTAGGCGATCCGTGGGGCACGATGTGGTGACTAGCCCAGCTTGAGTCATCGAGCATTTTCCCTGGAGAGGACCGCATATGCCTGAGACAGTGGAGACCATTATCGTGGGTGCTGGACACGGCGGTCTGAGCGTAAGCTGTCATCTGGACAAGGCGGGCCACGGCCACCTGGTATTAGAACGCGGGGATATTGGCGAGACTTGGCGCTCCCAACGTTGGGACTCCTTCAAGGTAAACTCCCCCGACAGCGTCAACCAGCTTCCGGGAGACCAAAGCCCCCTGTCCGACCCCGACGGCTTTTGGCACCGGGACGAATTACTCCAGAATTTTGAATCTTATGCCAGTGCCATGAACTTGCCCGTGCGTACGGGGGTAAACGTAACCGGTATCAGCACGGGCCCCGGCGGAAAGGGATTTGAGGTTAAAGCCGAGGGCGGCTCTTACCAGGCGGCTAACGTAGTCGTCGCCTCTGGCGCCATGCAAACCCCTCATACCCCTACTGTTAGCAAGGAACTTCCTTCGTGGCTAGACCAGATGCATACAGTTGCCTACCGCAATCCGGATCAACTGAAGCCCGGCGGTGTGCTGATAATCGGCAGCGCCCAGTCAGGGGTGCAGATCGCTGAGGAGCTTATCGAAGCCGGCCGGCCGGTCTACCTCTGCACCAGCAAGGTTGGCCGTTCCATCAGGCAATACCGGGGCAGAGATGTGCTCTACTGGGGTATAGCCATTGGGAATCTGTACCAAACCGTCGCCGACCTGGAATACCCCAACATGCAGTTCGCCGCTCAAGGGCAGGTCTCAGGTACTAGGGGAGGCCACACCATGAGCCTACAACAACTGGCCCGCGATGGCGTAGTCTTGTTGGGCGGTCTGAAAAGGGGCTTCCGAAGATCAGCTATCCCTGAGGGAAAACCTCGTCGAGAATTGTGATTTCGCTGACGGGGTCTCCCAACGTCGTAAGATACAGATCGACGCTTTCATCGAAAAAAATGGAATCGATGCCCCACCTGCTGTAGACGAACCGGTTGATGTCCCGAACCCGGATCTATTGGCGGCGCCGGTACGGGAATCGCTGGACCTGAAACAGGAAGGAATCAGCACCGTCATCTGGTGCACCGGCTTCACAGCGGATTTCAGTTGGATACACGGATTGGAACTGACCAGCCTGGGCGCTCCGGTCCACACCAACGGCGCATCGTCGATTCCCGGTCTCTACTTCAATGGCTCCCCATGGTTACGTAACCGGGCATCAGGATTGATATACGAAGTGGTTCGGGACAGTGAACACATCGCTTCTATGATTACCGTAGCTGCCCTGTAGCCTAGAAAAGCCGGCCATGGTGGACAGATATCAGGGGTTTGGGTATCATTTCTCGTAATCAAGAACCATGGTTGAGGTAGTGGGCAGATCTGATATCGAAATCGGAGAACGGGCACGACCGGCGGCGCCAGAATCCTAAAAAATAAGAGAGGAGACCAAGATGTCAGCTAGAGTCAATGGCCTAGGACACATCGGATTCTACGTTCAGGATCTGGAGGTCATGAAGGACTTCTACTCGAATTTCATGGGCATGACGCTAACAAAAGTCGGCCCGCTTGGTGCTTTCTTCAGCGCCGACCCGGAGGGCGTAGATCATGAGATCGCGCTAATTACCGGCCGGACGTCGATGGATGACCCGCATTGGATCCAGCAGATCTCCATGCGTGTAGATTCCCTGGACGACCTTCGTGACTTCAAGCGCCGGATCAACGAGCGTGGATTCCAACTGGACCGTATCGTCACCCATGCCAGCGCCATCGGTTGTTACTTCCGCGACCCCGAGAATAACCCGACGGAAGTGTTCTGGCTGACCGGTCATACGTCTTGGGCCCAGATCGGCATCCCCATCGACATCGACCAGTCGGACGAAGCGGTTATGGCAGACGTGGACCGGTCCTATGACGTATCCCGGCATGTCGAGATGGGCAAGGCGCCCAGTGAGGAAATCCGGGATGCCATCCGTGAACTGAGTGCTTCCGCAGTAGCCAGCCGTTAAGTTCACCCTCCCAGCGGCAACCGGACACCAAAGCTTGATCTAGTTCCGCTGGATATCCCGCATCGCTAAGGCGGCGGGCACTGTAACTAAGAGGCGGACCACAACTACAGTCTTTAGACTGCTTAGTAGGTCCGCCTCTCTCGTTGTGCGATCTTGAGATCTCCGGTACGCAAAGAGGCGAGGACGGATTCCCGTCCTCGCCTCTTATCTTCAGCGCACTAGGCGGTCTGATTTAGCTGAGGTGTTCGTTGATGAACGCGCTCATCTCATCTAGCGTTTGTTCCGCTACCTGAGAAGAGATATCGCTCAGTAGGCCTTCGCCTTCCCCATCGAAGATAGTTACTTCGATCGCGCCGCCAGCCTTGCGGTACTGATTGACGAACTCGTCGAAATCCGGGCGGGGATGCGCGGCTTCGTAGCTGCGGCGAAGGGTTAGCGTGGGAGGTAGGGCGGTCTTCTCGCCACCGGCGAGGATACGCGCCGGGGCGCCCTCGGCCATGGCCTCTTCCGTACCCCAGTACTGCTCATGCATCGGGGGCGTTCGTTCGCCCATCCCCTCGGGAGGCGTGAGATCTGATCGCAGGCCCTTGGCATAGAGATAGCGGCCCAGGGGATCAATCACGGGGGAAACCATGATTACGCAGGCAAGGGTCCCGTCCGCTGATCCGGCGCCCTCAGGGGACGGCAGCGCAGCGTATCGGGGGTCGTTGGGGCGCATGCCCAAGAGCATGGCCTGGTGAGCGCCGCTGGAAGTGCCCATGGCGCCGATTTTTTCCGGATTGCCGTTCCAAGACTTGGCCTGGGTCTTAGCCCAACGGACTGCGTAGTGGATGTCGGCTACGGAGGCGGGATACCGCTCTTGCGTGCGGAAATCCAATGCCGCGACAATTACGCCGGTCTTAGCCAGAGCTTCGTTGGCTGCGTCGCCGTTCTCGCGAGCTCCCCGGACCCACGCACCGCCATGCAGTTCAAGCATTATTGGGAACGGTCCGTCGCCCTTCGGCGTGAAGAGACGCGCCAATAGGGGCGCATCGCCGTGACGAAGATATTCCACGTCCGCTATGTTAACTTCATAGGTTTGCGTACTCGTTGCCATTCAAAACTCCTTTTTCTTATTAGGCCTTAGGATTTGGTTGTGGTTAGGCTACAGGCCGCAGGCTTCCCAGTCAAGACGATGAGTTCCGTCACAAGAACAATCTTACGAACCAGGCTTACTTATTTGTGTCTGCGTTTGGTGTCATCTAGTATGGTTCGACTTCCGGTCTGAAATCCGGAGACACTGGAGATCAGGTGTCGTGGACAAATCTCGTGTCCTCGACGTAACATTCCTCCAATACGGCTAACTCTTGGCGGGCCGTGTGCGGATCCCGCATTAATCAGAGATTCTGGTAAGGAACGGGTGAAGTGCTATGGCAACTCAAAATGCCACGATCGACTCACAAGTGCATGCCTACGAAAAGAATAGCCCCGAACGCCCGTGGCATGGAACATTGCAGGGTCCGGATGAGGTCACCGGCGACGACATGGTGGCAGCGATGGACTCGGTTGGCGTCGATGGGGCTTTGCTGGTTTCTCCGTTCAGCATGTATCGCTATGATCCCAGCTACGTGCTTGAGGTAAATGCGAAGCATCCGGGCCGGTTCGGCGTGATTAAACCATTCGATCCCCAGTCGGAATCAGTGGCTGACGAGATTGCTGAATGGGCGGGAACACCGGGTGTCGTCGGGGCCCGGATCATGCTCACGGGCCAGACGTACGAAGCGGACGACCCGGGTATCGATCGGATACTCACGGCGGGCTCCCAAGCTGGGATTCCAGTGAATCTTATGTGTTGGGAAAGTCTGCCCCTCTTTACTGAACTGGCGCGCCGCCATCCAAACACCCAGATGGTGGTCGATCATGTGGGTATGATTCAGCCCTTCGTGCAACCGGCTCTGACGGAACCCTTCGCCGATCTGGCCAGGGTGATTTCGCTGGCGGCCTATGACAACGTAGCCATCAAGATTTCCGGAGCATGCACACTGTCCCTACTGCCATTCCCATACCCGGATATCTGGGAGTCACTGGGCAAAGTCTTTGCCGCGTTCGGCTTCAACCGATGCATGTGGGGCACCGACTGGACCCGGGCCGTGGAATTTCTGAACTACGAGCAGGGCGTTGAGGCGTTCCGGGTGACGGACCAACTCTCGGATGCAGAGCGCTCGGTGCTTATGGGCGGTGCCCTTGAGAAGATTTACAACTGGTCCCCCAACAAAGGATAGGCAAAGACATCTTGGATCCATGCCACGCGCAAACTATCCCAACATTCGGCGGTTATTAAAATAAACTCTTGGGGAATACATTGACTGAACTTCGATTTTCTATCTACCGGCCTATCTATAAAGCCATGCGCCACCTTTTGTTCTCGACTGCTCGTCAGATCGGATTGGCAGACTTCTCCGACGATGAGGTAACCCAAGAAACCTTAGCCATTCTGGACCGGACCCTCGGCTTCCTTCAGGAGCACCGGGGCATGAGGATGCCCATGTCCATCCCGCTTTGGAAAGCAGATTGCCTGGTTTGACGGCCAGCTTTGCCGAAGACCATGAAGAGGACGACCGGCTAGCCACGGAGATCGGGCAACTTGGAGACCGAATAAGGAACGCCGACGAGACTCATAGGGTAGCGTTGGGTATAGAGGTGCATGAGCGCTTCAACTCGTATGTTGGGATATACCTTGGCCACCTGTACCGCGAGGAAACGGAGCTTCAGCAGGCTCTATGGGACAATTTTACTGATGAAGAATTGATTGCCATGGATAGGGCGATCGCTAGAGAAATACCTCTCGAACGCATGGGCGACCGGTTAAACCGAGATGTGCGCGAATTACAACCTTGATGAGATTCCGCTGATTCTGAACATCGTAAAATCGGAAGCACCGCCTGAGGTTTTCGAAGGTGTAACCCAGTTAGCCGAGAGTGTTATGCAACCCGCGATGTGAGCCGAAGTAAGGACTCGGAACGGTTAACGGCGAGGCCGGTTTTAGGGGCAAACGTATAGCTTTTTGCGCATGGCCCGGTTATGAATCTAGGTCCATCGACACGGATATTTCAGAAGCGATGCTGCTTCAGACCGTGCCTAGGTGTAAGATGGATGATGGTCTGAATGGTAAACACTTGCCTCAAAGCGGCCGAAGCGTCGTCCGAAATTGCCTATTTCGCTAGCGTGTCGGGCATCCAAGTCTATCTGGAGCCTAACCGGAGGGGTGGAAAGCTGGAAGACGTGACCTCGGTATGACGTTTGCCGGTCTGATACTCCTCGGCTTCGGATTTCTCATCTTTAGCCTTGCCTGCATCCCCGAGATTAAGCGCCGGGTTCGCGCCAAGGGCGGGGCAACTCGGGTCAGCAACAAATGGCAGGTGTTCGGCACCATCGCCATCGGCTCATTCCTATCGGTGGTTGACCACGGTAGCGTCTTGGTGGCCCTCCCCCAGATCGAGTCCCACTTCAGTAGCGATCTTCCAACCGTGCAGTGGCTGGTCATCGGCTACGCCCTGGCCATCAGCGTCTTCATGTTGCCCATGGGCCGTTTGGGCGACATCGTTCCCCGCAAGCACATCTATGTGCTTGGTTTTGTTATCTTCGTCTTGGCGGCCGCCCTGGCTGGAGTGTCTCCGAACCTGGGGACATTAATCACGGCGAAGGTGATTCAGGGAATCGGCTCCGCGATGATTCAGGGAAACGGGATGGCCACTATCATCTCGGCGTTTCCGGACAGCGAAAGAGGCCGAGCACTGGGCTACCATCTGAGCGTGGTGGCCAGCGGCGCGATCGCCGGTCCGGCGGTGGGCGGGTTCCTGATTAGCGCACTGGATTGGCGTTGGGTGTTTTTCATCAACGTGCCGATCGGCATCGTCACGATAGTAGTCTCGGTTCTTGTCCTGTCCAGTGATCAAAGGGTCCAAGGGGCGGCAAGGACTGCCCGCCCCACGTTCGATTGGCTCGGAGCGATATTGTCCGGCGTTGCCTTATTACTGTTCCTGCTGGCGATGGGTAATGGGGACCGGTTAGGTTGGACTTCCCCTATCATCACGGGGGCCGCAATAACTGCGGTTGCTCTTTTGTTGGTTTTCATTTGGTGGGAGCTTCGGGTGGATTCACCGATGCTGGAGCTTAGATTGTTCCGGCGCAAACTGGTTGCCATGGGAGCTGGGTTGGGGTTTATCTCTTTCCTGGGCAGTTCCTCCTCTCGCTTCCTGATGCCTTTCTACCTGCAACGGGTGCTGGAATACAGCCCGAAGGACGTGGGCCTAATCATGATTCTTCCGGCCTTGGCCTTGGTTGCGACGGGCCCGGTGAGTGGACGCTTAACCGATAAGTTTGGCTGGCGGGCGCTCACGGTTGGTGGTCTCGGTTTGTCGGCCGTTGCTTGGATGGCCTTTGCCATGAGGCTGACCGACAGCTCGTCCCTATTATTCATCATCGGGATGTTGATGCTTCAGAGCGCCGGCATGGGTCTATTCAATACTCCCAACAATAGCTCCATACTCGGCGCAGTGGAGCGAACGAGTTATGGCGTTGTCTCATCGCTCACCCAGCTCATACGGAATTCAGCCAATGTTACCAGCGTGGCCATCGCTACCACGGTGGTGGTGGTAACTATGGGTTCTCAAGGAGTGGCCCCCAGCCTGGATGCCGTGACGCCAGCGGTTGCAGACGCCTTCGTCTCCGGCCTGAACCGGGCATTCCTGCTGATGGGGTGCTTGCTGGCGGTGGGGGCGGTGATTGCTTTCATAAGGGGAGAACGGGAAACCCAATCGCCCAACCGCGCCCAACCGGCTGGCGCTGGAGAAGCCGCACCGGAGGCGTCAAGAAATCGGGTACTATAGTGACGAATCGAGCAATCAAGCCTTGCCAACGTTGGGCCGGGCCGCTCCGGTGTCCGAGGCGCGGGCGGGGGGGACGATGTCTGAAAATCGTGCTACCCAGGACAACTTGCTTAAAGGCCTAGCCTTGTGCGGCGTCGCCATTCCAATCGTCTTCGCCGTCCTGGTCACTGTTGGTGGGTTCATCTACGAAGGCTATAGCCATGTTACTCAAGCGGTGAGTGAGCTTTCCGGAGTTGAGGCTCAACACCAGTGGGTTCAGACCACCAACTTCTTCGTGGTTGGCGCACTCTTCGTCCCGTTTGCCCTTGGGCTTCGTAGAGGTATCGGAGCGGGCTAGGGGTCAAGGGTCGGGCCGGTACTGGTTGCCATATCCGGAGTCTCGGCGTGCATCGGAGGCGCATTCTTTCCCTGCGATCCAGGTTGTGAATTTCAATCTCTTACCGGGACCTTGCACAACGTAGCGGGACTCACCGGATTCGTTGCCGCTATCGCTGGGATGTTCGTGATATCGAGACGAATAATACTAGACAGTTATTGGCAGGCGCTCTACCGGTTCTCTTGGATATTCGGCATCGCGGCGTTGGTGAGCCTAGTCCTTTGGATCGGCGTTGCCAAGGCCGCCGAGGTTGGCAGCGTGAACGGCGTGCTTCAGCGTCTGTTCATCGGCGTATGGTTCATCTGGGTAGAGGTTATGGCCATCAGATTGTTTTCCCTATCGAGTAGGTCGAAAATCAGCAAAATTCAAGGCTGGACTATTTCCCCACAGCCTCAACCCTTATACTACCCTCTGCAACACCCTCCAACGGTTTCGGTTGCTCAACCGTTCAACTGATAAGGAGACTAACTTGAGTTCTGACTTTGTTACTAATGAAGAAATTGTCCAGGCCGCACGGCGACGTCTTTCCCAAGGCCCATGGGATTACCTGACCGGCGCTACCGAGTCCGAAACTACCATGCGGCGCAATCGATTGGCCTTCGACCGGTTGGCTTTTCGTCCTCGTATACTGGCCGACGTTTCCAGCGTCGATACATCGACCACCTTACTCGGCCACGACCTGCGCATCCCGGTATTGCTGGCTCCGATAGGCGGGTTGCAGAATTTCCACCCTGAAGGTGGGGTCGCCGTCGCAAGAGCCGCTGGCGAGTTTGGGACGTTGCATGTCGTAAGCTCTGCTACCCTGCCAACTCTGGAAGAGACTTCCGCCGCTTCTGAAAGGTCCAAGATATATCAACTCTATATCCGAGGCGATTGGGAATGGACCAAGGACATGATTGACCGGGCGAAATCGGCCGGGTACAAAGGATTGTGCATAACGGTCGATTCGGCTATCTACAGCCGTAGGGAGCGTCCCTTGATAAGCCGATGGTCGATCGATGCTACCCGAGACCCGCAGAATCGAGAATGGCAAGCCAAGACCACTTGGGATGATATCGTAAAGATGAAGGAATACGGCAATCAGCCGTTCATGCTGAAGGGCATCGCCACGGCCGAGGACGCAAAATTGGCCGTGGAGCACGGCGTAGATGTCGTATGGGTGTCCAACCACGGTGGACGCCAACTGGACCACGGCCTGGGGACCTTGGATATGATGGCCGAGATAACAGAGGTGGTTGGAGACAAGGCCGACATCGTTGTGGACGGCGGCGTCTTGCGAGGCAGTGACGTACTAAAAGCCTTGGCGTTAGGAGCAAAAGCCGTCGGCATAGGCAAATTGCAAGGTTGGGGATTGGCCGCTGACGGTGCGGATGGAGTCGTAAGGGTTCTGGAGATACTTGCGGAGGAGATGCGCGTCGCCATGGGGCTGATGGGAATCACTTCCGTGGGACAGCTTAACGAGTCTAGCATCTGCCCAGCGGAAGCCCCTACTCCATCGCATGAGATGAGCGCGTGGGTAAATATTCCGGGAAATAGGCTTCTTTAGAGGGGATTCCCTAAATCAAACCGTCATCCCGCTGAATCGGCCAATGATAATCGTGTTTTCGACGACGAGGTAGTCCTGTGCACTAGCATGGTTTCTACCTCGTCGTTACGTTAGCGCCGTGAGACCAATAGACCGGATCTGCTGAGATCCCTCGAATGCTTACGCTATAGGGAGAATCTTTTCAGTCCGTGTCGCAGGTAACGAAGAGTCAAAGGAATTTACTAGGAAAGCCAACAGTGCGTAGTTGCCCATAATCATGGTCAACTCAACCAGACCCTGTTTGCCTAGCAGTTCCAATGCAGCCTGGAAAGCACCGCTGCTCACGCGGTGGGTACGATAGAATTCCTGACCGTAACTAATCACCGCTTGCTCATCCGGCGCCAGGGGCGGCATCTCATCGCCTTCTCTTATAGCATCAACTACCGCTGCAGGCACGCCTTCGGCTTTGGCAGACGCGGCATGGGCGTTCCAAACGTACTGGCAGTCCATTTCGCGGGCCGTGACCAGCATGGCCAACTCTTGAACCTTCTTGGGTAGGGACGATTCTTCCCGCAGGTATTGGTTGAGAGCCGAAACCCGTTTGCCTGCTTCCGGTACATTGATCGTGATGGAGCCGGGACCATTCATCGGGGGCGCGCCTGATCCTACAATCTCGTCGAACACAACTCTCTGGGCTTCGGGTACCGATTCTCTGGTGGCTGGAGCAAATCTGGCCATGGGTGGGCCTCCTATCAAATGTGAATCTACCGGGCGCCTAGATTCCCGGGGAAGGGCCTTGGTTGCGCTAGATCTAACCGGGATGAATCAGCGGCCCTGATTTTACACCTTTTGTGGCTAGTGTGCCCGTGGCTCGGATAGGTGGTGCTATACTCCCAGCAAGCTAAAACATTGGTAAGGAGAGACATTCATGCCCCGTTTGACACCCATCACCAAGCGTGAACAAGTAAGCGGAGCTGCTTTAGAAGCGTTCGACGCTATCATCGAATCCAGAGGCAGCATCAACGGGCCCCAGTCCATGCAGATGTATGCGCCTGGCGTGGCTCGCTGGTCGACCGCTTTGAACGACGCCTTGCGCTTCGATGCGGTGTTATCTGATCACGACACTGAGCTTGCCGTATGCGTCGCTGCTAGAGTTATGGATTGCGAATATGTCTGGGCGTCCCATGCGTCGGCGGCTTTGAGGGCAGGCGTTAGGAAAGAAGCCATAGATATCGTCGCTAACGAAGGAAGCCTAGACGGGCTGACCGAGGATGAAGCCCTGATTGTTCGTTACGGACGGGAATTGATGAGCGACCACAAGGTGTCTCAGGAAGCGTTCGACGCAGTGTTGAGCAGTTTCGGTGAGGCGAAGACCATCGTCCTGGGAGCGCTGATGGGCTACTATCTGATGATTAGTTGCACCTTGATCGCCACCGACATGAGGCCGGCTGAAGGCACACCAGTTCTGCCGAAACGGCGGTAACCGGCGGTCCAGCGTATCAGCCAATCAACCTAACTTTTAGACAATCAGGAGCCAGCCCATGCTGATTACCAGGGTTTACACCGGTCATGACGGACAAACACATTTTCAGGATCTGGAGACAGACAATCATCCAGCTATCGATTCGTTGAGCAAGGTCACCAGTATCAGATTCCGGATAGGGGAGCCGGGCAACTTCAGTGATTGGCACCAGGAGTCCCAGCGGAATTACATAATCACCCTATCGGGAGAAGGGGAACTGGGTATCGGTGACGGGACGACGCGCCGCTTCGGGCCCGGGCAGGTGATGTTGGTGGAAGACTTGACCGGGAAAGGTCATACCACCCGAGTCACCAGCACGGAACCCAGAATCACCATCGCCATTCCCTTGGAGAATCAATCCACTGGATACTGATATAGCCAACCTGGGACATTTCGTTTAAAGCGAAGCGAATGCCCGGCACGGCAGTGGTGATAGATCGCGCTCGACTGGATAAAAGAAGAACGGCTGACCAGAGTCAGCCGTTCTTCAATGGGTTCGATAGGATTCCGACCGAATTGGACCGGAGATCGAGAATCTATGCGTTGACGAGGTCTAGCTCGATGGCCCTCGACCTTACATCGCCCTCGCTTTCTAGGTGAGCCAAGATGTCTGCTGACGCGGACTTGAGCATCTCAGGGTCAAGCTTGCCAGCGTCTTCCGGGTATCCGGCGGCCTCAAGCATCTGCTGTCCTTCGTCTCGTATCTGCTCAAGAGCCCAGGTGATTTGAGCCTCGATGTCTACCAAGCCGTCGGGGAATTCCACGTGGGACCCACCGGCTCCCAACTTGTCATAGCCACCCCTGTGCCAATGACCGCGAGGGCCATGAGGGTCGAAGCGAATCATTTCGACTCCCCTTACGTCCACGCCAAAGGTCGGCCCGCCCATCTTGCTCTTCAAGCACCGCATGGGCCAAAGATATATGGTGATGTCGCCCGATTCGGATACCGGCCGGACCATTACCTTTCCCAAATAAGACTCGCCGTCAATCATAGTAGCCATTCAAAAGACCTCCCAAGTCATGAATAAAGTGATAGCATCCCTCAATCGAAATATTAACACATACACCGGTATTGATGGATGTGGTTTTACTTCGGTGCTTGGCGGACTGTGTCAACAAGGTTTGGTAACATAGCGGTGACGAGGGAATCTATCGCGCCGGCACGAGCGGTGGAAGGCTTATATGGATGTGATTGAGTCCAAGATACAAACCCAAAGCCCGCAGTTTGCGGAGAACCGTGAACGCATATCAACCCTGGTGATGGAACTGAAAACCCGGCTGGCATCGGTGAGGGAAGGAGGCGGGTCGGATCGGGTGGAACTGCACCGCAGCCGGGGCAAGATGATGGTGCGAGACCGCATCGAAGCTCTGCTGGACCGGGACTCGCCCTTTCTGGAATTCAGTCCATTGGCCGCTTGGGAGATGTATGACGGTGACGAGAACTCGGCTGGAATAGTTACCGGTATCGGCGTCGTACATGGAAGGGAAGCTGTGGTGGTAGCCAACGACGCCACCATTAAGGGAGGTACCTACTACCCCATCACCGTGAAGAAGCACCTGCGGGCCCAGGAGATTGCCTTGGAGAATCACCTGCCCTGTATCTATCTGGTGGACTCCGGTGGGGCCTTCTTGCCTCTACAAGCCGAGGTCTTCCCCGACCGGGAGCACTTCGGGCGTATTTTCTTCAATCAAGCCAAGATGTCGGCCCTGGGCATCCCCCAAGTGGCGGTAGTCATGGGCTCCTGCACCGCTGGTGGAGCGTATATACCGGCCATGAGCGATGAGGTAGTGATTGTTCGGGAGCAGGGGACCATCTTCCTGGCTGGACCGCCCTTAGTGCTGGCCGCCACCGGCGAGGAGGTGGGTGCCGAGTCTCTGGGTGGGGCCGACGTGCACACCCGAATCTCGGGAGTTGCCGACCATATCGCCGCCGACGATGAAGATGCTTTGGCGATAACTCGCAACATCGCGGAAAACTTCGTGAAGCGCCGCGACCTCCCCTTCGAGGTCACGACTCCGGAACCGCCAGCCTACCCGGCTGAAGATATCTACGGGATAATATCCGCCGACAACCGACGTCAATACGATGTCCGCGAAGTCATCGCCCGCATCGTCGACGGCAGCCGCTTCCACGAATTCAAAGCTAACTACGGGGAGACTCTGGTGTGCGGCTTTGCCCGCATATGGGGGTATCCAGTGGGCGTGGTCGCTAACAACGGGGTACTATTCTCGGAAAGCGCATTGAAGGGGACACACTTCGTAGAGCTATGTTCCCAACGAGGCATCCCGCTGCTTTTCTTGCAGAACATCACCGGGTTCATGGTGGGCCGCCAGTACGAGAACGGCGGGATCGCCAAAGATGGTGCCAAGATGGTGATGGCCGTCTCCAACGCCGGTGTGCCCAAGTTCACCGTGGTGATTGGTGGCTCTTTCGGTGCAGGGAACTACGGGATGTGCGGGAGGGCATACGATCCCCGGTTCCTGTGGATGTGGCCCAACGCTCGAATCTCCGTCATGGGTGGACCTCAGGCGGCCTCGGTCTTGCTGACGGTCCGGCAGCAGCAGTTGCAACGGCAAGGCGGGTCACTGAGCGAGGAAGAGCAGGAAGAACTGCGCCGCCCGATATTGGACAAGTACGAGGAAGAGGGGAACCCCTATTACAGCACCGCCAGATTGTGGGACGACGGCATCATCGATCCCGTGGATACTCGGACGGTGGTGGGATTGGGCATCGCCGCGTCTCTGAACGCCCCATTCCCCGAACCGAGCCATGGCGTTTTTCGCATGTAGCCGCTCCGGCGCTGGTCCCGGTTGCAAGCGTTCAACGTTAGTGGGTCATCAGATTTAACCCGGAGGATGCAGTCCGATTTTCTCCAAGATATTGGTAGCCAACCGGGGTGAGATTGCCGTCAGGGTGCAGCAGACGCTGAAAACACTGGGCATAGCTACGGTTGCCGTATATTCTGACCCGGATGCCACCGCGCCCCACGTCTTGATGGCCGACGAAGCTTGGCCTTTGGGTGGGGAGTCTGCCGCCGAAACCTACCTGGATATGGAGAAAATCATCACCATCGCCCTCCGGTGCGGGGTTGAGGCGATTCATCCGGGTTACGGCTTCTTGTCGGAAAACCCTCGGTTCGCCCGGACCTGCGCCGAGGCTGGAATCGTATTTATCGGCCCCTCTCCGGAAAGCATGGAGGCGCTGGGAGATAAGATTAGTTCCAAGGAATTGGCCCAGCAAGCAGGAGCGCCGGTGGTGCCCAATTCCCCGCCATGCGACCGGGTAGACGAAGCCGTTGATCGATTTATCGCCACGTGGGGATTCCCATTGCTGGTCAAGGCTGCCGCCGGGGGGGGTGGGCGGGGAATGAGGCTGGTTAACAGCCTGGAAGGACTGGCTCCGGCTTTGGAGTCGGCGGGGCGGGAAGCCCAGGCCGCCTTTGGCGATCGCCGGGTTTTTCTAGAGCGGTACATCCCCCGGCCCCGTCACGTGGAGATTCAGGTGCTGGCCGACGGCATGGGTAATACCCTTCATCTGCTGGAACGGGACTGCAGCATCCAGCGCCGTTACCAAAAAATCATCGAAGAAACACCGTCGCCCTTCCTAACGCCGGAATTGCGCCGCCGGATGGGGGAGGCCGCCGTGGCGGTGACGCGGTCCGCTGGGTACGTCAACGCGGGGACCGTGGAATTCTTGGTGGACTCGGAAACCGGAGAATTCTACTTTTTGGAGATGAACACCCGGTTGCAGGTGGAGCATCCCATCACCGATGAGGTGCTGGGTATCGACCTGGTCGAGTGGCAGGTTCGCATCGCTTCCGGTGAGAAGCTGGCCTTGAATCAGGACGACATTCAAGCTAGAGGTCATGCAGTGGAGTGCCGCATCTATGCTGAAGACCCCTACAACGACTTCGCTCCGTCAGTGGGCACACTGGAGCGATGGCTCCCTCCCACCGGTCCAGGGTTGCGGCTGGACAGCGGGGTTGCCCAAGGGCAGACGGTCTCCACTTACTACGACCCCATGCTGGCCAAGCTGATCGTGTGGGGCAGCAATCGCGAGGAGGCCCTGGCC
>ERZ651768.626-NODE-626-length-26464-cov-9.015879_pt1 | contig 26464 bp, 14 predicted proteins | sample MGYA00514754_ERZ651768 | MGnify/ENA metagenome assembly ERZ651768
GCAGAATAACAGGGTGCAGGTGATAAAACCTTCACTCGGCGGATGTTTTTCGTCCTCCTTCAACGCGGCTGAAGTAAACTTTTTTCGAGCCCAAGCCCCCATTAAGTTGAGTCGCCGCTGAATACCAATTTTGCCGCCGAGCCACTTGCCGCTGCTCAACGAGAGCATCATCACGATGAACAGGTACCCGCGCATTAGCCAGCCGCGTGACGGCTGCCCGGGGTAGCTGCCGGCGAGGCCGTCCCAGATCATCTTGAAGCCGATCGCCAGCGACACCAGCGCGATGACGGTCTTCAGGTTTTGCTGCGTCTTAGCGGAGATGTTATGGAAGATGAACAGCCCGGCGAATCCCCCGAGGAGAATGCATGCGATGTTGAGGATGGTGCCGAGGCCGGTCACGCGCGGAGGTTGGGCGACTCCGTTGCGGGAGACAAGGGCAATGCCGACGGCGGCAGGTTCAGTGCCGCCAGCCAGCCGGCCGCCTTGTTGAGTGTTTCCTCGTATTCGGCGGCCGGGTCGGAGTCGGCCACGATGCCGGCCCCAACGTGAAACCACGCCGCGCCGTCCTGGCAAACCGCCGTGCGGATGAGGATATTGAACTGGCTTTCGCGGTTGAAGCCGAGGTAGCCGAGGCAACCGGTGTACGGCCCACGGGAGACCGGCTCGAGTTCGTCGATGATTTCCATCGCTCGAATCTTCGGCGCGCCGGTGATGCTGCCACCGGGGAAGCAGGAGGCAAGCGCGTGCAGATGCGTGACACCGGTCCGCAACCGGCCAGACACAGTGGACACGAGGTGCTGCACCTGGGCGAAGCGCTCGAGCTTTGCCAGATCCGGCACAGTCACCGAGCCGTATTCGCAGAACCGGCCAAGGTCGTTGCGAAGCAGGTCGGTGATCATTACCAACTCGGCCCGGTCCTTGGCACTGGTCTGCAACTCGTAACCCAGCCGGGCGTCGAGATCGGGCGAGGTACCGCGCGGGCGCGTGCCCTTGATCGGCCGGGTGGTGACGTGGTCGCCACTTAACCGCAGGAACTGTTCCGGCGACGAGCTGGCGAGCTGGAAGTTACCGCACTGCATGAACGCCGAGAACGGTGCGGGCGACGCAGTGGCCAGGCGCTGAAACAGCGTCCAGCCATCGACGCCCACCTTTGCGGCCAGACGGTGCGTGAGGTTGGCCTGATAAATGTCGCCCCGCCAAATGTAGTCGATGATCCGCCGCACGCCGTCGCAATAGTCGTCGCGCGTCATCGTCGAGCTGACTTGCGGCATCGCTACTTGGACAGGAGGCGGCTCGGCGGCGGGCGCTTGGCCAAGTGTAGCGAGATGCTCGAGCCAAAACTCCACCGCCGCTTCGGCGCGTTGGTTGCAGCGGTCGCCTTCCTCGCCCAAGCCGGTGGAGATGAGCCACACCCTGTCGATTTTGTGATCGAACACGACGAGGCTGTCGTAAAATCCAACGCTACATTCCGGCAACTCAAGGTCGTTGCGGGTTGTCAGTGGCAGGTGTGGCTCCACAAATTGTTTTAACTCATAGCCGAAGTAGCCAAAGCAGCCGCCGAGCGGAAACGGCAGGTCGATCTCCTCAAGCAACTCGTAGCGGCCGGCCAGGCTCTCGAGCAGTTTCCATGGGCTACCGAACAGCGTGCGGTGGCCGGCGGCCGAATCGATTTCGCAGCGCGAGCCGTAAGACTCAAACCGTAAAAAAGGTTTCGCGGCAACCAGGCTGAAGCGTTCGCCGTGATCCATCGTGCCGGAGCGCAGCAGGAGGGCGCCCGGCTCGGCTTGGAGCCGGGCAGCGAGCGATTCGGGCGTGTGCTGCGTTTCAATTTCCTGGATCAACGGGCTGGTCATTAGCGGTTAAAATTCGAGTAATTTACGCAGACCACGATTGCTCTTAAGCGGGCTGACGAGCGAGAGGCAGAGGCGCTCCGGCTGAAAAAAATCGCGCGAGATGCGGCGGATGTCGCCTGGTCGGATCTCGTTGAGTCGGGCCTTGATTTCATCCGGCGGGATGATCTGGTCGAAGCCCAGCAACTGTTCGCCGACCCAGTTCATCTGGCTCTCGGTGTTCTCGAGGCTGAGTTCAAGCTGGCCGATGAGGTAGTCGCGGGCACGCCGCAACTCTCCAGCGGCCGGTGGTTTTTCGCGAAGGCGTCGCAGCTCGTCGAGGGTCAGCTTGAGCGCCTTTTGAGTGTGGGCCGTGTCGAGGCCGGCGGCGATCGTGAGGCTGCCGGTGTCGTGATAAAAGTTCGGTGTCGAGTAGATGCTGTAGGCCAGGCCGTGCTCCTCGCGGATGGATTGGAACAGGCGCGAGCTCATGTTCTCCCCCAGGATCACGTTGGCCAGCCGCAGGGCAAACCGTCTTGGGTCGTGCCGTGAACAGGTGCGGATGCCAAGTGCCAACTGCGTCTGCTCCATTTCGCGGGTGAACAGCTTGATTTGCGGACGCACTTGGCCGTTCACGGCGGGGAACCAGCTCGACCGGCTCCCGGCGGGGACATGCCTGGCCAAGCGTTTGGCCAAGTCGATCAGATCACGGTGGCGGATGTCACCGGCAGCGACCACGACCGTGGATCCGCTGACATAGTGGCGTGTGTGGAAGCCGGCCAGTTCGCTGCGGCGTGTGCGGTTGAGGCTGCGCTCGTTGCCCGCGATGGAGCGGCCAAGTGGCTGGTCGGGCCAGAGCGTTTCGTCGGACAACTCGAGCACGTGATGGGACGGCTGATCAAGTGTCATCGCGATTTCCTCCTTGATGACACGACGTTCACGGGTGATTTCGCGCCGGTCAAAAACGGGGTTGAGATAAATGTCGGCCAACACATCCATCAGCCTGGCGGCTTGGCTGGCGTGGGCGCGGGCGTGATAGCAGGTGCTCTCTTCGCTGGTACAGGCGTTGATGTAGCCGCCAATGCCCTCGATCTCCTGTGAGATTTGGGCGGCGGATCGGCGGCGGGTGCCCTTGAAGAGCATATGCTCAAGGAAATGACTGATGCCGGTCTCGCCCGCGCGTTCGCAGCGGCTGCCGACAGCCGACCAGATGCCCAGGCTGACGCTGGCCATGTGCGGCAACTCGGCCGTGGCCAATCGGAGTCCATTGGGCAATCGGGTGATATGATACATGCGTTGAATTAGCGCCCCATCCCGGCGAACCGATTAAACGGCGACAAACGGGCAGGGGTCAATCCCGTCCGCGCCTATTAGCTGCATTAAGAATGTTTGACTCGGGCATATTTTCAATTTAACTGGGCTTATGCAGATCGAGAGCCTGAGGGTTTTTTGCGACCTGGCCGAGAGCCGGAGCTTTACCAGCGCGGCGCGGATCAACCAGATCACGCAGTCGGCGGTGAGCCAGCAGATCAGCTCGCTCGAGAGGCATTTTGACACGCTGCTGATCGAGCGCAGCAAGAAGATGTTTCGGCTGACCAAGGAGGGTCAGTTGCTCTACAACCATAGCAAGGAGATCATCAACTCCTTCGAGGCGTTGACCAGCCGGATGCAGTCGCTGCAAAACGTGGTGTCGGGCAATATTCGCGTCTCGACGATCTACTCGATCGGGCTGCACACGCTGCCGCCGTTCCTGAAGAAGTTTCTCAAAAAATTCCCCACCGTGAATGTACATGTCGAGTACAGTCACGCGGACAAAATCCTCGAGGACGTGCTGGGGAACGTGGTGGATCTTGGCCTTGTAGCCTATCCCGGCAAGAACAACAAATTGAACATCATCCCGCTGATGGAGGAGTCGCTGGTGCTGGTTTGCGAGCCGGGGCACTCCTTGGCCGGGAGCGGGCAAATCAAGCTCGCCGACATCGCGGGGGAAAACCTGGTCGGCTTTCACATCGACATCCCGACCCGTCGAGGGATCGACCGCGTGCTGCGGGAGAAGAAAATCGCCGTCAATCTGGTGATGGAGTTCGACAACATCGAGACCGTCAAGCGGGCGGTGGAGATTGGCACCGGCGTGGCGATTGTGCCGGAGGTCACCGTGGCGCAGGAGGTCAAGCTGGGCAGTCTGGCCAGCGTGAAATTCAGCGATGTGCAACTCGCCAGGCCGGTCGCGGTGGTGCACAAGAAAAGCAAAGCCCTCTCCCCGGCGCTGGAGAATTTCCTGACCATCCTCACGGGGGAGTAGGGGGTCGCATCGCTAGGCCAAGGGGAGCGTCCATCCCGCTGGCAGGGGGTTATTTAGTCTCTTTTTTCGCAACTTTTGTCGAAAACAGCTGTTTATCCGTTCACTTGCTGCCCGCAGAATGGCGCTTACATCGATCAAACAGATCTTGGCTGAAGCTGATTTGGCCACACCGGTTGAGTTTTCGGACCTGACCAAGGAGTGGCGTGTGGCCGCTGAAAACGGTTCCGAGGAGCCGTTATTGGTGTTTTTTGCCCGGGAAAAGGGGCTGACAGAGGACGTATTCCTCGAGCGCCTGGCCAAGGCGATGGATTTGCGTTTTGTTGACCTGAAGGATATCAGCCCATCTGTCGAGGCGCGAAAGCGGGTGACCACCAAGGTGGCTTTTCAGCATTTCGTCCTGCCGATCCACGCCGAGAACGGCACGATCGAGGTGGTCGTCAGTGACCCGTTCGACTCGGCAATGATTAATGCCGTGCAGTTCAACGCCGGCGGCACCGTCAAATTGGCATTGGCGCCGCGCAGCGAGATCGAAAAGGCACTCAAGAAATTTTACGGTGTCGGCGCCGAGACACTCGAGGAACTCGAGGACGACGATGAGCCGTTTGAGATTTTCTTCGACGAGGACAAGGAAATCACCGAAGGCGACCAGGACGCCAGTGTGATCAAGTTCGTCAATCAGGTCATCTGGGAGGCATTCAAGGACCGGGCCACCGACATTCATTTCGAGCCGGCGGAGGATGAGTTTCGCATTCGTTATCGCGTGGACGGCATCCTGCACCAGACGCCGATGCCGGCGCAGTTGAAGCGATACCAGGCCTCGCTCATCTCGCGCATCAAGGTCATGTCCGGCATGGACATCGCCGAGAAACGCCTCCCGCAGGACGGCCGCATTAACGTCCGGATCAAGGGCGAGGAACTCGACATCCGTGTCTCCACCGTGCCGACCGTTTACGGTGAGAGCGTGTCACTGCGTCTGCTGACCCGTGGCACCATTTTCCTGACCCTCGACAAGCTGGGCTTCGATCCCAAGGACGAGGCGATCCTGCGCGAGCTTATTGTCAAGCCGCACGGGATTATTCTGGTCACCGGGCCGACCGGCTCGGGCAAGTCCACCTCGCTATATGCATTCCTGAGCACGATCAATTCCGTGCACCAGCGGATTATCACCATCGAGGAACCGGTCGAGTACGAGCTGAAGGGCATCAATCAGATTGCTGTGCGCTCGGACATTGGGCTGACCTTCGCCACCGGCCTGCGGCACATCCTGCGGCAGGATCCAAACGTGGTGATGGTGGGTGAGATTCGCGACGGCGAGACGGCGGACATTGCCATTCGGGCTGCGCTGACCGGTCACTTGGTGTTCAGCACGCTGCACACGAACGACGCCCCTGGCGCGTTCACACGGCTGGTGGACATGGGCATCGAACCGTTCCTCGTGGCGTCGTCGGTGGAGGCGGTCATGGCCCAGCGCCTGGTGCGTGTCATCTGCCCGAACTGCATGGAGGAGCAAAAGGTTGATCGAGACTATCTGCGACAAATCAATTGTCCGGAGCACATCATCGAGTCCGGCACATTTCACCATGGAGTCGGCTGTGAGGATTGCCGCCAACAGGGCTACCAGGGGCGGCTGGCCATTTACGAGATGCTGGTGATGAGCGAGGCCATTCGGCCGCTGATTCTCAAGCGCGAGGCCTCATCGGCGATCGGGCAGGCCGCGATCAGCGATGGGATGCGCACGCTACGCGATGACGGCTGGCAAAAGGTGGTCGATGGCAAGACGACCATTGAGGAGATTCTGCGAGTGACCATGTCCGACGAGCATTTGAAGGAGGATTAGCATGGAAGTACTCCTTATTACGATTTTTATTTTAAGTTCTATTTGGGCTGGAATCGATTCATCAAAAATAGAATTAAAAAAATATAAATCAGGGATCTCTTATGGCCCCATAGTCTTAACATTTTGGTGCCTAGCCTTATGGATAGTTGCATTCCCTTGGTACTTGGTTGTTCGTGCTAAAATAAAAGCTGGTTCAGCACAACTTAAAGAAGGCTTCGAGCTAACCACACTCCCGGTTGATGCAGAGGGGAAGGCGGCTCCACAAGATAATGAACTGGGTCGACAAGCAGTTGCTCGGCTTCGACCAGAAAAAGCGAAAACCAAATGGAGCAGTTGCAATTTGCTCGAACCAGCGGCTCAGGGGAGCCGGTTGTGGCAGTTCTCCGTCTCGTCGAAAAGAGTGAAGCTCTCCGGCGAGCTGCGCGTGGCCGAGGGCGACGACCCGCCGGCCAAGGCGGTGGCCAAGGACTGGAGCGACCTGATCAGCCGAAAACTCAATATCGCCACCCTGCCGCCGGAGAAGGTTTTTTTGCGCGTCGTCGATCTACCGGAATGCGAGCCGGACGAGCTGCTGCCGATGGTCGAGTTCCAGATCGAGGATTTGTCGCCGCTCCCAATGGCGCAGACCGTTTGGTCCGCCGAGGTGGTGCCCGGCTCTGAGAGTCCGGGGGGCGACCAGACGGTGCTGGTCACGATTGCCGAGCGGAGCGTGGTGCAGGATCGACTCGAGGAACTGGAGGCCGCCAATTTTCTTGCCGATCGGGTGGAGGTGCCGCTGCTGCGGGAACTGGTGCCCGGTGAGCCAAAGGAGGACGGGGCACACATTCAGCTTGTTCAGGGTGCCGACTCGGTGCTGGCGCTGGTGTCGTGGTGGTTCGGTGGCCGGCTGTGCGACGTCAACTCATTCAACCTTCCGGATCACGAGGACAGCCGCGATACCTTGGCAGAGAAAATCAACAGTGTTGCCTGGGCGGGAGAGGTCGCCGGCTGGATGCCGGGCGAGCCAGCCTGCCACTTGGCCAAGCGCGGCGACGTGGCGGGCGACTGGAATGCGGCCTTGGCCAAGTGCTTCGGCGATCGCATCCGCGAAGTCGAGCCGGCGAGCGAGGTGGACCTGGCCACGGCGGCCGTGGAGTTTGCCGCCCGGACGACGGCGCCCGGCCTGATGATCGAGGAGTACAGCGTCCGCAACCGGCAACGGTTTCAGGACGGCCTGTGGATGGAGGGGATCAAGGGTGTGGTGGCGCTGATGCTGCTGGGGCTGCTCGGTTTTTACGTTTACGGGAGCATGCTACAGAGCACGCTGCAGGATAAGCATGACTTGGTGACCGTGAAATCCAACCAGTACACCAAAGCGCTTCTGCTCAAGGCCAAGGTGGAGACGCTCGAGAAACAAAAGGCACTCAAATTCGCCGCACTCGCCGCTTGGGACAAGGTATCAACCGGACTTCCCGCCGAGATGAAGTTTACCCGGATGAGGTTTGAGTCGAGCCGCGCAGTTGACGGCAGCACCGGCCGGAAATTGCTGATCACCGGCGCGGCGGATGCCGGACAGGCGACGTTGATTGACGATTACCAGGAGGCGCTCACGCGGATGGAGTCGGACAATGGCAAGGCACTGTTCTCCGGCGTGAGGGCCGATTCGATCCGGCAGGACACGAGAAAAAAACAGACCGTCTGGTCGTTGACGTGTGATTTCAATGGCGAGTAACCAGAGCATATTTGACAAGTTGAACCTCAGCAGCGGTGAGCGGCGGCTGGTCATGTTCGTGCTCGTTGTGCTGATGTGTGCGCTCGCGTGGATGGTATGGGGAATGATTCCCGACCCGGGAGCCACACGGCAAAAGATCACCAAGGCTGATCAGGATCTGAAACGCTTTCAGGGGGAAATCGACAACACAGATGAATACAATCGCCGTGTTAGCGATTTGGAAGGCATGGGCTCGGCGGTGGTTCTGAAGGAGCAGGGGTTGGACATGCGTAAAATCATCAACAAACTCACCGCGGTCACCGGCGTGCAGGTGAGCCGCCTCGGGCGCACAACCTCCAAGACCAACGAGTTTTTCATTGAGAAATCAATTAAGATCGATTTCTCAAGCAAGGAAAGCGACATCGTCAAGTTCCTCTGGGAGCTCGGCGGCAGCGACTCGATGGTGCGCGTGAGTGATATGCAAATTCAGCCGGACAAAAATCGTTACCGACTGGATGGCTGGATGAACCTGACCGCCAGTTATCAAAAGGACCCCAAGACATTTGGAACCCAGCCGGCTGCCGGCGCCAAGGCCAAGACCGAACCAGCTGCAAGCAAAGCCAAGGCCAAAGCCAAGCCCGCGGAAGCCAAGTCGGCCAAGCCTGCGGAAGCCAAGCCGGAGACGAAGCCGAGTGGCGGCAGGCGTACGGTGCCCAAGCGCACCATTCCCACCCGGCCGGTCCGCAAGACGCAATGAACCATGAAACTTTACATTAAACACTCGAGAGCCATGAAAAACCTGACTACTGGAGTCCTGGCGCTGGCATTTGCCGCGCTAGGGCAAGCGCAGCCCGTGAACCCGCCTGTCCCACCGGCCCCGCCGACGCCCGGCAACGCCGCCCCGGCTGCCCCCGCCGCCGTGGTCGATCCTGCCGCCGTGGTCGATCCTGCCGCCGTGGCTGATCCTGCCGCCGTGGCTGATCCTGCCGCCGTGGCTGCTGCCAATGACATAATCATTCCAATGGCAGACCTGCAACTGGTCAACATGCCGCTTGAGCAGTTCCTCGAGATCTACGCCAATTACGTCAAGCGCACCATCCTGCGCGCTTCGGCATTGCCCAATCTCAACGTCACTCTCCAGGCACAGACACCACTGACCGTCGATGAAGCCGTACAGGCCATGGACAGCGTACTCTCGCTCAACGGCTACACCACCATTCCGGTGGGGGAGAAGTTTGTCACCTTCGTGCCCAGTGCCAATGCGTTGCAGGAGGGTGCGGCGTTCTCGACCATTACCAGTGCCGACGAACTGCCGGAGGCCAACCAATACATCACCCATATCACGCAGTTGAAAAACATGCTGCCCAGCGAGGCGGTTCCGATGCTCACTCCCATGGCCAAGAATGCTGCGGGCATCGTGGCGCTGGATGTCAGCAAGACACTTGTCCTGCGCGACAACTCCTCCAACATCAAGCGGATGCTCGAGCTGCTCGAGCGCATTGATATCAAGCCGGAGGAAGACTATAAACTTAAGGTCATTCCGATTCGCTACGGCAAGGTGGAGGAAATCTATGCCACCATGCAGGACTTGATCACTGGCTCCGGGGGATCCCGGCCGAGTCCTTCCTCCAGCAGCTCGAGAACATCGCCCACTTCAAGGACTTCCTCCAGCCGAACCGGCTCTTCACGGACTTCCTCATCCAGCCGTGGAGTGAGATCCATGCAGGCGTCCTCATCCAGTTCATCCAACTCATTTCGCAACCGTCTGCAGGGCATCGTGAACCGTGCCGCCGGCGGCGACATCCAGATACTGGAGAATGCCCGTATTATCCCGGATTACAGATCCAATTCGCTTATCGTATTCGCCAATGATGCCGACATGGTCAAGATCGACGAGATTGTGTTACACGTGGACAGCCTGTTGGCGCAGGTGCTCATTGAGGCCATCATCGTGAACGTGACCCTGACCGACGGGATGGAAGTGGGCGTGAACGCCTTTATGCATGAAGCGGTAGGACCGGGAGACACCCGTCACATTGGCGGTTTCATGAACGGCGGCCCTTCAACTGCCGGAGCCGCTCCCTCAACACCTCCAACCCTCAACACCGGTGCGGAACAGGGGGGTGGCGACAATGTTAGCAACGTGGCTGCCGCTGCCGGGAATGCCTTGGGCGCCCTCGGGGCCGGGGCCTTGAGCGGTGGGTTCTCCTACATCAGTCGCTATGATAACTCCCTCGAGTTTGCCATGAGCGCGCTTGCCAACAGCAGCTCGGCCAAGGTGCTGCAAACTCCGCGTGTTCAGACCAGCCACGCTGTCCCGGCGACATTCTTTAACGGAGAGCAGGTCCCTTATCAGGGGAGTAGCGGTTATGGTGGCGGTTATGGCGGCGGTTATGGCGGTTATGGCGGCGGTTATGGCGGTTATGGCGGTGGTGGATACACTCAATTCCTGAATGTGGGTATCACCTTGGATGTGACGCCGTACATTACTCCCGATGACTTGGTTGTCATGGAGATTCAACAAACCATTTCCGAACTGGACGGCTTTATCGACATGGGCGGCGGGCAGCAGGGTAGCGCCGGCATGAAGGCACCTCAAACCACCGAGCGCGAGGCTGCTTCCACCGTCTCGGTTAGGGATGGGGACACGATTCTTCTAGGGGGCTTTATCCGCAATTCAAAGACTGGAACCGAGTCAGGCGTTCCGTTTCTGAAAGACATCCCTCTGCTGGGTAACCTGTTCAAGAATGAATCCAGCACGAACAAACGCTCGGAACTGCTCGTCCTGATCCGGCCAACAATTCTTAAGTCGCCCGAGGACGCTGCCCTCATCGTTTCGCAGGAACGCCAGCGTCTTCCCGGCATCCGCGAGGCTGAGGCCGAGTTCAAGGCCGACAACGAGGCGAGGCTTAAGAGGGTGGAAAGAAAGCTCTCAAAGCGAGAGCGTGGAGGGTTTTTCGAGCGGCAACCGACTCGCAAATTGGAACTGCCGAACCGCAAAACGCAGTCCAAGCCGCCGTTCAAATAATCTTCGCGTACAGCCTCCCGTACTCGGCCGTGGTTTGCCTCCACGAAAAGTCGGCCCGCATGCCATTGTCGCGCACCTTGGCCAGGTTCTTGGGCTTGGCGTAAAGCGCCAGTGCGCGGCCAAGCGCTTGGCCAAGTGCCTCCGCCGAGCAGTCGCCAAACTTGATGCCGGTCGCTGTGTCCTGCCCTTGGCCAAGATCGATCACCGAGTCGTCCAAACCCCCGGTGGCGTGTACGATGGGTACTGAGCCGTAGCGCAGGCTATAAAGTTGGTTCAGGCCGCACGGTTCAAAGCGGGATGGCATCACATAAAAATCACTGCCGGCCTCGATGCGGTGTGCCAAGCCTTTGTCGTAGCCGATTTTCACAGCAATCTGATTGGGATGCCGCTTGGCCAAGCTGCTTATCGCTCGTTCAAGGAACCGATCACCCATTCCCAGGCCGGCAAACTGAAATGCCGCTTCATCACCGAGTCGCTCCTCCAGCGCGTCGATCAAAATATCGATGCCCTTTTGGTCCGTGAAACGGCTGATGTTGCCGAACAGCGGCACAGTGTCGCATGCCGGCAGGCCAACCTCCTGTTGCAGCGTCTGTTTGTTGGCAGACTTGCCGCCGAGCGAGTCTGCACAGTAGGCGGCCGAGAGATGCGGATTGTTCGTCGTGTTCCACTCAGTGTAGTCAACCCCGTTTAGCACGCCGGCCAAGGTATCGCCCCTGGCCTGAAACACACCTTCGAGGCCGCAGCCGTATTGCTGTGTGAACAACTCGCGGGCATAGCGTGGGCTCACGGTGGTGACGAGATCGGCGAACACGATGCCGCCCTTGAGGAAGTTGACTTCGCCGTGGAACTCGAGTTGGCGCCAGTCAAAATACGCCTTTGGCAGGCCGGTCAGATCAAACTTGTCAGCGGCGAAGCGTCCCTGGTATGCGGCGTTGTGGATGGTGAAAACCTTACCGACTCGCTCGCAACCAAGTAGCGGCATGACGAGGCCGCTTTGCCAGTCGTGTGCGTGGACGATTTCCAGATCCAAGTGCTCAGGCTTGGTCAAGCGGGAGACACACTTGGAAAAAAAAATAAACCGCTCAGCATCGTCGGCCTGGCCGTAAAGGCTTTCTCGATCGAACAATTGCGGTTGGTCGATGAACAGCACGGTCAGGTTTGGCTCCTGCTCGAGTCTCCAAACCTTGGCTTGCAACTTCGCTTGGCCAAGCGGGACTTGCAGCTCAATGCCGCTTGGCCCGATATCGTCGAGTTTCTCGCGGATGCCGCGGTGCAACGGCGTGACGAGGGTGACGGTGTGCCCGGCCGCAGCCTGAGCCCTGGCCAGTGCCGCAGTGGCATCCGCCAGCCCGCCCGTCTTGGAATATGGAAACACCTCGCTGCTGGCGTGGAGGATGTTCATGAGGAGCGCGCGACCGGAAAATCAGTTGGCAGGAATGCGCTCGGCACGCAGGTACGGCTGGATTGGCTCCGGAATGAGGATGCTGCCGTCCGGTTGCTGATAGGTCTCAATGAGCGCGACGAACAGACGCGCGAGCGCCGTGCCGCTGCCGTTGAGAATATGCGGATGCCGGTTTTTGCCGCCGTCGTCCTTGTAGCGCAGGTTCATGCGGCGGGCCTGGTAGTCCTCGCAATTGGAGCAACTGGACACCTCGAGGTAGTCGCCCTGGCCCGGCGCCCAGACCTCGATGTCGTAGGTGGTCGCGCTGCCGAAGCTCATGTCGGCGGTGCAGAGTTGCAGGATGCGGTAGTGGAGGTTGAGCGACTGCAGCACCTTCTCGGCGTGGCCGAGCATCCTGTCGAGTTCGCTGTAACTGCCTTCCGGCTCGACGATCTTGATGAGCTCGACCTTGTCGAACTGGTGCACGCGGATCATGCCGCGTGTGCCGACCCCGGCGGCGCCGGCCTCGGCCCGGAAGCAGGGGCTGTAGGCGCAGTAGTTTTTCGGCAGCTCGCCGGCCTTGAGCAGTTCCTCGCGGTGGATGTTGGCGACCGGCGCCTCGGCGGTGGGGACAAGGTACAGCTTGCCCCGGCTCCCCTCGTCGAGCCCTTCCTGCACCATGTAGGCCTGGTCCTCGAACTTGGGAAACTGGCCAACGCCAATCATGCAGTCGTGGTCGACCATGAAAGGCGGCGATACCTCGGTGTAGCCGTGCTCGTGCACGTGCAGGTCAAGCAGGTACTGGATCAGCGCCCGCTCGAGCCTTGCTCCCCAGCCGCTGTATAGCAGGAAGCCGCTGCCGGCGAGCTTGGCCCCCCGGGCGAAGTCCACCAGACCGAGGCTTTCGCAAAGTTCGGTGTGAGGTTTCGGTTCGAAATCGTGGTTTGGCTTTTCACCCCACTGGCGGATTTCCCGATTGTCCTCCTCGCTGGCACCGACCGGCACATCGGCGTGCGGGAGGTTGGGCAAGCGCAATAGTGTGTCGCGCAGCTCGGCGTCGGCTTGGGCGGTTTGGTTGTCCAGCTCGGAAATCTGGTCGCCGATATCGCGGACCTCGGCTTTTTTAGCCTCGGCGTCGGCGCTCTTTTTCTGGCCCATGAGCATGCCGATTTCCTTCGAGGCGGCGTTGCGCCTGGCCTTGAGTTCCTCGACGACGGTGATGGCTTCGCGTCGTTCGGCGTCGAGCCGCACGACAACGTCCACCTTGGCTGCAAATTCCTCCCCCCGGGTGGCGAGGCGTTCGCGGACGAGATCGGGGGTGTCCCGAAACTGTCTGATATCCAGCACGGGCGGCAGTATAGGGAGGTTCGTTGGAGGCGCAAGGCATTGACTCGGTCGAGGTCGGGGGGGCATAATCGCGGCTCGTTACCTTCACTGAAACCGGATAACAATCAACGCAACCCAACCTTGATTTCCCTTATTCGCCAGGCCAAGTATCTGGTCCGTCGCTGGAAGGTTGTTTTTTTCCCCGCTTGCATTACAGCCGGGATGGCTTTCGCCGTCACTTGGGCGGGCGGGCCGGCCAAGGCGCCTGCTCCGCGCGATACGCCGCCCATCACGCTCTCCGACCTCGACGGCGACGGCGACCTAGACATGCTGGTCGAGACGCAAACGCCGTTTGGCCAGGCGGAGACTGTGTTCAATAACGACGGCGACCGGATGACCCGGCTGGCCGTCGGCTTGGCCAAGCGCGAACTGGATTCCAGACTCGGTGATCTGCTGCCGGGCTACGCGAGATGGGTCGCCGGGGCGGACGGCGTGGGGTTGGCGCCAAGCGACGACCTGGTTGGGGTCGCTCCGTTGCCTCCGGGGCCTGAAGCCGCCACGCCGGAGCGGTTCGACACGAGGCCGAGCACACTGGGTGACGACTACCCGCAGATTCGCACCCTCACCCTGAATTTCACCGTCTTGGCCCGGCGGTTGGCTGCGGCCAACCCCGAGCCGGACGAGACTGTTCGGCGGCACCGTTTGTTGAGCATCCAAAAAATGGGTGCGCCGGGCGGCGCGGCCAAGCCGCGGCCAAGCGGTCTGAGACTGCTGGGTGGGCCAAGCGTTCGGGATGACTTTCTGGCGGTGGTCGATAACCACACGGCCACCCCGGCGGACACGCACGGCGCGGTTGGCCCGGAGCACCTAGTGGTGGCGCTCAACACCGAGATCGCCATCCAGACCCGCGAGGGCGAGCTTCTGAGCAAGGTGGGCCTCGGCGACTTTTGGGCCGGCTTCAGCCATGGTTTTGTCTTCGACCCAAAGGTGGTTTACGACCACTTGGTCAAGCGCTGGGTGGTCTTTACCATCGCAGACGTGAACACCACCAGGTCGGCGGTATTGATTGCCCTGTCGCAGACGAGCGACCCGACCGGTGACTGGGACATGGCGTCCATCCGCGTCCATCCGGAAGCGGCTCCGGATAACTACCTATACGCTGATTATCCCAACGTTGGCTACAACAAGAAATGGCTGGCCGCCTCTGTGAACCTGTACAAGGGCACCAACGAGGTTGCGGGTACGAAGGAATTTGTTGGCTCGCGCATTTTTGCCTTCCACAAACCGGACTACATTCGCAAAGGCAAGGTCTACTATACACAGTTTGACGACCCCGGCTATTTCACCGTTGTTCCAGCGACGACCTTTGACGCCGATGACACCAATCTACTGTTCATCACCGAGCAGAGCACATACGCGCTACGGATCAGCGCCCTGTCAGGGAAAGTGGGCCAGGAGCATTACACTCCCTATTACGCCCGTACACCACTGAAGGGTATTGAGGCCTGGGAGTTTTCCATCGGCAAGACGAACATTTCCCCGCAGAAGGCGGCCTCCAAGAAAATCTTCGCGAACGACTCGCGCATGCACGCCCTGGCCAAGCGCAACGGCAAGCTTTGGGCCGCCCACCATGTCTTTCTGCCGGAAGGCATGGAGAACGTTGACCGCACCGCGGTTCAGTGGTGGAACCTCGAGACGAACGCGACGATCATCCAGCACGGCTACATCCAGGACACCAACGCTGTCAAACAGTACACCTTTCCCAGCTTGGCGGTGAACAAGAATGACGACGTGCTGATCGGCTACTCCGGATTTTCCAAGGACACCTTCGCCAGTGCGTACTTTTCCTACCGCAAGGCGGACGATCCGCTTGACCAAATGAGCGAGCCGGCCCTGTTAAAGGCCGGCGTCGCCCCGTACGAGAAGCTGCGCGCCGACGGCCGAAACAGCTGGGGCGACTACAGCGCCGCGCAGGTGGACCCCAACAACGACACCGACATGTGGACCATCCAGATGTACGCCGAGACGCGCAACACCGAGCAGGAGAATATCGAGGACGAGAAGCGGGACCGCTGGGGAACATGGTGGGGCTTCATGGCGTTCCAGCCGAATGATCCGCCGGTGGTCACGGTGCAACCGACCAGCCAGACCATCTTGCTGTTCGGCTCCACCGTTTCGCTGGCGGTGAAGGTCAAGGGCACCGGGCCGTTCATCTATCAATGGCGGTTAGAAAAAAAGGACATCCCCGGCGCAACGGCAGCAACGTACACGATCGATAACTATTTACCCGAACACATGGGAAGTTACGAGGTGGTGATTCGCAATGCGGTGGGTTACACCCGCAGCAAAACCGCCGTCCTGGACGCGAGCCTGCCGACGATCGGCGAGCCTGAAAGCGAAAAAGTCATCGACGGCGCAAACGTCACCATGACGGCCGCGCCGACGCCGGTTGAGACGGTTATCGGCATCCACACCAACGTCGTGCTGCGGGTCGAGCCGCAGGGCACCGGGCCGTTTGCTTACCAGTGGAGTTTCAACGGCGAGGCGATCGACGGCGCCATCGCCGCCACGGTCGACCTGGGCAAGATGACGCCGGGCACCGAGGGCGCCTACTCGGTCCACATCCGAACCGCCATCGGCGAGGCCACCTCCGAGCCGACAGCGCTCGAGTGGTTGATCTTTGACGAGCCGGAATTTTTCAACGTCAACCTTACCGAGTCGCAGCTTGGCTTTCAGGTGAGCGGGCATCGCTGGACGACGAATGCGTTCGAGTACTCGGGTGACCTGCGGAACTGGAAGCTCTTGACCAAGGGCGGCAAGGCGGACGAGATGTTCAACGCTTCCGGCAAGAGCAGTAAAGGCATCAACCGTTCCGATGGGGTAAACAAGTTGTTTGTTCGCGCGCTGCTCAAGACCGAGAAATACTCGAAGAATGCGATTGGTTTCGCGCGGGTGACGTATCCCAAGGGCAAGTCGCTCATTGCCAACCCGTTCGATCGAGAGGACGGCAACACGGTGGCCAACCTGTTCACGTCGCTGCCGGAGGGCAGCAGCCTGGCCAAGCTCGACGAGGCAAGCGGCGAACTGGTGGTGAACGTGTTTGAGGGCGGCGCCTGGGCCGACCCGGCGATGACGCTCAAGCCCGGCGAGGGAGCCGTGCTCGACAACGCCGGCGAAGGGCAGATTGCGATTGAATACTTTGGTGTGGCATTGCAGGGCGACCTGGCCTCGGCCATCCCGGCGCGCGCAGTGTTTCGCAGCGCGATCACGCCGCTCGAGGGCGGTATCAGCACCGCGCTTGGCCTACCTACGGCAGAGGGCCTGCAGGTGCAGTTGCTCGATAACGAGTCGAGCTCATACGTTACCCACACCTACACAGCCGACGCGTGGCAGCCAAGCGAGCCGGTTATTGCGCTTGGCCAAGCGTTCCGCGTTATCTCCGATGCGGCGATCGAGTGGCACCAGTCGGTCGCATACAACGAGATTGTATTGCCGTTGGTGACGACGCAGCCGGAGGATCAGGTAGTCACAAGCGGCTCGTGGCTGGGGTTGTCCGTGCGCGGCAAGGGCGATCCACTCGACTACCAGTGGTATTTCAACGGCGAAACGATCGACGGCGCCACCCGCAACGCTCTGGCATTCGAGGCGGCCACCGAGGCAAACGCCGGCCAGTACACGGTCGAGCTCATGAACCGCTTTGGCGCGGCCAACAGCCTGCCGGCGAATGTCGCAGTGCATTACGTTATCAACCGGGGCACCACCGGCGCGGGCCGCATCGTAATCGACCTGTTGCAGGATCATTACGCGCCGGGGACGGTTGTCACCTTCACCGGTGTGCCGGAGGAGGGCTACTCGTTCGCGAGCTGGGGGGGCGATGCAAGCGGCGACACCGCGCAAACCACCGTCAGCGTCGACAAGCACCTGAGGGTGACCGCTGATTTTTCACGCGACTACATCATGCCGACGCTGAGTGATGCTCACTTCCGGGCGGACGGAAATTTTCAGTTCACCGTTGTGGCTGAGCCGGGTGTGGAGAACAACATCCAGTACAGTTTCGATCTGGAGAACTGGGTCGACTACCGCACCGACACCAACCCCGGCGAACTGTACGTGCCGGTGATCCCGCCGGTTGGCGAAAAAGGCATGTACTTCCGGGTGCTCGTCACGGGCAAGGGCTATTCGGACAACATTGTCGGCTACCAACTGCTCGATGTGCCCACCGGCAGGTCATTGCTATCCAACCCCTTGGCAAGGAGCGACAACACCCTGGCCACGCTTCTCCCCGGTGGCCCGACCAAGCTGACGATCTCGACTTGGGACAGTGACTCCAGCTCGTGGAAGGCGAGCACGTTCGGCGACGCATGGAGCGACGCTGGCCTCGTCGTTGCGCCGGGACAGGCGGCGATGTTCGACAACAAAACCGGTGCTCCGCTGACGTTGCAGTTCACTGGCGAAGTCGTGCAGGGTGGCCTGTCAACGACGGTACCAAGCGGCGACTCGCACCTCGCCGCCACGCTGCCGATCGCCGGTGGCCTGGCCACCAACTTTGGTTTTCCGACGGCGAGCGGACTGCAGGTCAGCCTGCTCGACAACGCCACCGGCGACTGGACGACACACACGTTTTCCGACGGTGCGTGGAGCCCAAGTGAACCCAGCCTGGCCGCTGCGCAGGGTTTTCGCGTAACGGCCACTGGGGCGCTGAGCTGGGACCGTGACATCAACCTGAGCTCGCAGGGCACGCCGAAGATTGTCACCCAGCCGGTCGGCGCAATGCGCATCGCCGGGCAGCCGATCACCTTCAGCGTCGGGGCCACCGGCACGCCGCTCGAGTACCAGTGGCGTTTCAACGGGTTGAACATTGCCGGCGCCAACGCGGCGACGCTCGAGTTGGCCAATGTGCAACAGGCCAATGCTGGGAATTATTCGGTGTACATCAAGAACCCGTTCGGCAACATCCTGAGCGATGCCGCCGGCTTGGTGGTGCATTACACACTGAATGTCGCCGGCGCGGGGCACGGCGAGGTCACACACACGCCGGAGCTGGGGTCACATCCGAACAAGGCCCGTGTCGTGCTCAATGCCACCCCGAAGAAAGGCTACGTCTTCACCGGATGGAGCGGCGGGGCGAGTGGCACGGCCAATCCGTTGGCGGTGACGATGGACGCCAACAAGGAAATCATCGGCTCGTTCACGCGTGATGTCGAGCCGCCGGAGTATCGCAGCGTGAAGATCAACACCGCCGGCCAGCTCGAGTGGGTGCAGGTCGGCCGGCCCGGCAAGAAACTAACCTCCGAGTACTCGCTGGACCTTCTGAACTGGAAAGACTTTATCAGCAACAGCAGTGCCTCGGGAGAGATGCGGGTCCCGCTCAACCGGCCGAATGGTATCGACAACCTGTTCATCCGCACCTGGGAGGAGGACACCGGCTATGCCGCGCGCGCGCTGGGTTATGTCACGCTGACGGTGCCGGCCGGCTACTCGCTTTTTGCCAATCCGTTGGCTAACGGCGCTAACCGCGTCTCCGACATCCTGCCGAGCGTCCCGAGCGGCAGCACGTTGGCCAAGCTCAACACGGCCACTGGCAAGTGGGTGACCAACACCTTCAGCGACGGGTGGAGCCAGCCCGGCATGACTCTCGCACCGGGCGAGGGAGCGATGTTCAACAACAAGGGCGAGGCCTTTGGCGTGTTGGTGGCAGGCTTCACGCCTTGGCAGAGAACAACGCTGCAAATTCCAGCTGGCAAATCTGTCGCGTCGCCGGTCTTGGCCAAGGGCGGCTTGTTGAGCAGCCGGCTTGGCCTGCCACTGGTCGATGGGCTCAAGGTCGAGCTGTTGAACACCGGCACCGGCAAGTACGACGCGTACACGGTTGCCGACGGCGTTTGGTCGCCGGCCGAGCCGGCGGTGGCGCTTGGCCAAGCGTTCATTGTTACCGCTCCGGGCGAGGTGAACTGGAGCCATGATCCCACCCTTCCGCAGGTCACTTCACAGCCGGCGGACGCCGAGGTGTTGTCCGGTGGCAAGGTCGGGTTCATTGTCAAGGCGCTCGGGGAGCCGCTGGCTTACCAGTGGCTGTTTGACGGCAGGCCGATCGTCGGTGCGACGGCGTCAGCCATCCAGCTTTCGGAGGTGACCCTCGCCAACGCCGGCCGCTACTCTGTGCTGGTGAGTAACAGCTTCGGCAAGGCCGTCAGTGAGCCGGCGCGGCTCGATATTTATTACAAGCTCACGCTCGCACTCGAGGGCCGTGGTGACTTGGAGGTTGATCCAGAGAAATCGGCCTTCCTCGCCGGCAGTAAGGCGAGGTTGTCCGCCACGCCGGCAACCGGCTACTCGTGGATGCACTGGAGCGGCGACGAGACGAGCAGCGATCAAACCTTTACCGTCACGATGGACGCACATAAGACGATGACCGCGAACTTCACCCGCGACTACATCCTGCCTGACCTCAGCGATGCGGGCTTCGACGACAAAGGGCGGTTCACTTTCCTTCTCTTGAGCGAGCCGGGTGCCGACTGCGAGATTCAGGGTTCCTCCAACGGGATCCTCTGGCATAAGCTGGGCAGTTACCAGAACAAGAACGGGCTCGTGAGGATTCCGATGGCCTACAATGTCGAGGGGGAAAAACAGCTTGTGCGCGTGCTGGTGACGGACGAACTGGCTCCGGGCCGCCTCGCCGGCCATTCGCTCAACGGCGTGGGCTACATCAACCTCGACATCCCGCCAGGCCAGTCGCTCTACCACGTGCCGCTGGCGCTGACCGGCAACAAGACCGTGGCGACACTGTTCCAGGGCGCGGCCAAGGGCTCCAAGGTCGCCATTCTTGATGCGGAAACCGGCGAATGGAGCGAGGGTGAACTGGGCGATGCGTGGAGCAACGGCGCGGCCGAGCTTGGCCAGGGAAGCATTTTCAAGTTCACCAACCCAGATACCAAGGCGTTGCGCGCGGTGTTCGCCGGATCGTACCCCGGTCAGGGCGCCGAGGTGACCTTGGCCAAGGGCACCGGATATTTTGGTTATCCGTCGCCGCTCTCCGGTGCGCTCGGGCATGACCTGCGGTTTCCGGCGGCGGCCCCGGCCGGAACCAAGCTTGGCCTGTTGCAGGCCAACGGTGATGTCGCCTGGCACGCGTACGACGGTGCGAACTGGAGTCCTAGCGAGCCGAGCCTGGCCACCATGCAGGCCGTACAGGTCGACTTGGCCGATGACATCACCTGGGCGAACCACGGCATGCCGGACTATAATAGCAAGCCGAAGGTACGGGCCATCACCGGCGGCGGCACGTATCTGGCCGGTACTGAAAGCCTTTTGATCGAGCTGGATGTCGTTGGCACGCCGATGACGATCCAGTGGACACGGGATAACCAGCCGATTGAGGGTGCGACCCAGCGTTGGCTGCAGTTGGTGAACCTCTCGCCAAGTCACGCCGGGCGTTATGCCGTGACGCTGCGCAACCCATTCGGCATCGAGAACAGCAACCCGGTCGAGGTCAACGTCCACTACTCGCTTACCGCCATCGTCGAGGGGGGCGAGGGCGCGATCGAGGCAAGTCCCAGCCTGCCTTCCTATCCGCCGGATACCGAGGTCACGCTCACGGCCAGGCCGGGCGAGGGCCTTGGCTTTGACCAGTGGGAGGGCGACGTCACCGGGTCGAAGGAGTCGGTCACGCTGGTCATGGACGATCACAAGACGGTCTCGATAAAGTTCCTCAGCGACAACAAGCCGCCGACGGTGGCCATCTCCTTGCCCAAGGACGGCCGTTTTTTCAGTGCTCCGGGTGATGTCGAGATCATCCTCGACGCTACCGATGCTGACGGGTCGATCACCCACGTCCTGTTCGAGAGCAAGGCGCAGGGCGCAGCAGAGTGGGTGGGCCTGGGTGAGGGCGCATCAACCGCCGAACCGTTTATCTGGGTGGGGGCGATGGAGGGGGTGTATGATTTGCGCGCCACAGCCACCGACGATCGCGGGGCCAAGGGCGTGTCGAAAACGGTGCGGATCACCCTTACCATCGGCAACCTGCCGCCGGTGATCGTCAGCACCTCACCGGCCGCGGGAGACTTTGTGCCTGTGCCAGGCAAGTTCACCTTTGAGGTGGTGGCGTTTGATCCCGATGGCGAGATCAAATCCATCTCCGTCAACCGCGGGAAGTTCGTCAAGGCCCACGGCCCAACCTACTGGAGCGAGAATGACCAGGGCCAGACGGTGCTTACTGACATTCGCTGGGAAGCCGGTTACTTCCCCGAGTCCGCAGCGTATAAATTTACCGTGGACGTGGAGGACAATCAGGACAGGGTCACGACAGAGGACTTCGTCTTTACTATTAACCATGCGCCGACGATCGAGTTGACCTCGCCTGTGGACGGTACGGAGTTTGTGTCACCGGCGACCATCAACTTGGCCGCCACGGCCTCCGACAATGCCGCGGACGGTGCCTTGGCCAAGGTGGAGTTCTTTGCCAATGGCGAGTTGGTCAAGAAACTCACACAGGCGCCCTTCGAGTTTGCCTGGGAGGGGGTTGACGCCGGCCAATACGAGATCATCGCGGCTGTGACCGACCGCCACATTCAGGTGGTTGAGACACCGTCGGTGAAGGTCACCGTATCTCAAGGGGCGGACATCACCCTGACTGCGCCGACCGGGGACATTACCTTTGTGCCGGGCGAGACGGTCAGGCTGGCCGCAAGCGTGTCGCAGGGCGGTGCGGCCATCACCAAGGTCGAGTTTTTCAAGAACGACCAGTTGATTGGCGTCGATACCGAGGCACCGTTCGAATTGGACTGGACCGAGAACGAGCCCGGCCTCTACATGATTACCGTCCAGGTGACCGATGCCAAGGGCGGCTCGGCGGCGACCTCCCCGGTGGAAGCTGCGGTTTTCGATAGTGGAGAATATCCGTTGCTTGGCTTGCGACTGTGGCTGGACGGCTCCGGCATCACCCAGGCAGCGAGCAGGGTGAGTGCCTGGGCCGATCGCACCCCGTTTGGCAACAGTGTGAGCCAGGCCGATGCCGATAAGCAGCCGGCCCTCCATGTTGAGGGTGCGAATGGAAAACCGGCGGTTGTCTTTGATGGGGCGGATGATCTGCTCGTGGGTACGGTCAACAGTTCCGGGCTGTTAAGCAGTGACGCGGCCAGCATTTTCATCGTGATGAAGCAGGACGGAGCGAGCGCAAACAACGCCGTGCTGGGATGGGAATCAGACAGTTATAAAAACCATCTGGACCTGCTGTTCACCTACAATAACCAGTTGTTGTTCGACTACGGCCACGCCTCTGAAGGCGGCCGCATCTCCGGCCCGCAGCCGGAGCGTTGGGATGACAACTGGAATCTGGTCGAGGTGTACCGCGCCGCCGATAGCGGCCGTGTGGCCGTTGGTGGCGAGACGATATTCGAGGGAACGTTCGCCGATGAACTTGAGGTCGATGTCGATGGCACACTTTCGGTTGGAGCCGTTGGTACGCTTCATCTCGGCGGCGCGGTTGCCGAGGTGCTCATTTACAACCGCGCACTTGACTCAGGCGAGCGCGAAACAGTGACCCAATATCTTGGAGTGAAGTACGGCTTTATTGAGGATGTGGTACCGAGCGATTCGAATGCTCCCACGCTTAGTGCGGCTCAGTTGGCGGCCGATGGCAAGTTCCGCTTCCTCGTCACCGGCGACAAGGGTGGCAGGGTTGTGCTGCAGTTCTCGGAAAATCTGGACAAGTGGACCGACCTGCAGACCTACACCAACGAGAGCGGCCAGTTGTGGATCAACATCAATCGTGGCGGGGACGTGGGTCGCCTATTCTTCCGCGTCCGTGCCGAGTGACGGATTAGTTTGTCCTGAACTATGGAACGTGCGCACTTTAGGGTTGCACACCGCCAGTTTGGCCTCATTCTTTCCGCATGGTTTGGGTCGGAATAATTTATGGCGCGGCCTTGGTGGTAACCGGGCTGTTTGGCTATTTCAAATCGGACGGAGTCAGCGTTACCGCGCTGATCCCGGCGTTCCTTGGGACGCCGGTTCTTGTTCTTTCGTTGTTAAGCAGAAATCCAAAATTCCTGAAAATAGGAATGCACATCAATGTGCTCATCGCCCTGATGGGATTCATAGCCACGGCAAAAGACACCATTGGTTTGATCTCCGGCAACGACTTTGAAAATCCATTGGCGGGCTATTCCAAATCCATAACCTGCATTTTAAGTCTTATCTTTATCATTCTCGCTGTGAACAGCTTCATACAGGCCCGAAAAACCAAGTCGTTGAAGAATGAATCTTCAGGGTGAGAACAAATTTTCCCATCTGATTCACAGGGCAGGCATTCGTAGATTGATTGGGTTCACCCTGATCGAGCTCTTGGTGGTGATCGCGATCATCGCTATCCTGGCCGGCCTGTTGCTTCCCGCCCTGGCCAAGGCCAAGGAACAGGCCAAGGCGGCGCGTTGCACCAGCAACATGAAGCAGGCTGGCTTGGCCTTGGGTATGTACTTCGGTGATTTTGAGGATGAGTTTCCCCCGAAGGTGCTGCCGAATGGAACCTCGCGGACGACGACCGGTTGGCTTGGCAAACCGGGCCGATTGCCCAACGGAAAGCCGCATCCGGGTTACGGGCACCTGACTGCCGATGAGCGTTACCTGAACCAGTACCTGGGTGATTACAAGAAGGGTTCGACGGAAGTTGCGGTGGCGCATTGCCCGAGCGACCGGGCTGCCAACCGGCAGGTCATGTACACGCTTCCAATGATGAAAAACCAGTCGCTCTACGACCACATGGGTTCATCCTACCAGTCGAACACGCATCCCGACTACAACACGGTCGTCAAAAAGAACAACACGACCTGTATCCGGCTGGGCGATGTGAGGGATGTCAGTCGTTTTGTGGTCTTGTCCGAGGGCGGGGCCAACGTCGCAGGCTGGGGGTACCGGATGGACAAGGCTTCGTTCAGCGGCTTCGACTGGCATTGGTCCAGGGAAAACAAGTGGGTTGCTCTTTTTCCGGATTTACACGTCGCACCCGTTTTGATTTCGAAGCCGATCCTGGGACCAGATTACACCTTCGATCGGTCTAAGTGATTCATTTGTTGCGCCTCCAAAGCAGCGGCAAAGAGGCGGCCACCAGGCCGCAGGCAAACATAATGGAAAGACAAATCACCGGGGCGGTGAAGGGACCGGCGATTAACAGAATCATCAGCCCCTCCAGATCAAAAAAGTCGCCGGAGTCCTGCAAGTCCATGATGTATGCATGCACAAAATCTCCCGTGATAAAGCCCGTTAGAAACGGAAGTGCTACTCTATTCCTCTTGATTTTAGGTTCAGCGCTCAAATGTGAGGTTCCCATCCGGGTCGGTACTCGCGGGCCCACAGCTTGGCCGCGGCCGGGTTGTCGATAATGCGGCGTTTGGCCGGGTCGAAGTCTACTGTGCTGCTTGAGCGCCAGGCCATGTTGGCCAGGTGACAAAGCAGGGTGCTGACCTGTCCGTCACCGATCTCCGCGTTGAGTTTCTCGCCATTGCGGATAGCATTCACGAAGTTGGTGAAGTGAAAAATGTCGCCGGCCGGTTGGCTTTTGGTTTCCACTTCCTTTCCGGCGAGGTCGTGGATGGTGTACTTGTTTCCAGTGGTCATGGTGAGAGTGCCGTTGTCACCATAAAAAACCACGAACGGCAGTGTCTCATGCTTGCGCTGGAGGCAACTGCTCTGGTCCCAGAGGGCGGTGCAGTGGCCAAAGTCGAACAGCGCCGTGCCGGTATCGGGGGATTCCTGGTCGTCGTCGAAGTGATAGCGGCCGCCGCCGTAGGTAACGCGCTGCGGCAGGTCGACACCGAGCCCCCAGCGGGCGAGGTCGAGCGCGTGCACGCCGTTGTTGGCCATCTCGCCGCCGCCGTAGTGCCAGTGCCAATGCCAGTTGTACGGGATGAGGTTGTCCTTGTACGGGCGCTCCGGTGCGGGGCCCTGCCACAGGTCGTAGTTGAGATGCTTTGGCACCGCCGCTGGTTTGCCTCTGCCGATGGAGCCCCTGCCGCTCGCGTAGAAACTGCGCGAAGCGAGCACCTGCCCTATGACGCCCTCGCGCATCCGTTGCACCGCCTCGATAATGAACGGATAGCTGCGCCGCTGGTTGCCCATCTGCACGAGGCGTTTGTGCTTGCGCGCGGCGGCTACCATCAGCCCGGCTTCTGCGGCGTTGTGGCTTCCGGGTTTCTCGACGTAAACATGCTTGCCAGCCTGGCAGCCGAGGATGGTTGCCGGCGCGTGCCAGAAGTTCGGCGCGGCGATGGAGATGGCGTCGAGGTGCGGATCCTCGAGCATGCGCCGCAGGTCGGTGATCCCTCGGCACGGGGCGCTCTGGCTCTTGGTAACGACCGACAGGCCGTTGGCGGTGCGGTTGTCATCGACGTCGCAAACGTAGGCCACCTCGACGTCTGAAATCTTGAGATAGTTGTTGACGTGAGCCATGCCGCGGCCAAGGCCCACCACGCCGATTCGCAGCTTGTTGGCAGCTTGGTTGGCGGCCCGGATCGAGTGACACTTGGCCAAGGCGGCTGCGGTGACTCCGGCGCCGGAGCGTTGCAGGAAACGGCGGCGATTGAGGGTGCTATTTTTCATTAATTATCCTTTGTGAGAGTCGGTTTGAACCTTGGCCAAGCGTGCCACAGCCACCTGCTCTTGGCCAAGCGATTCGGCTTGATGTTTGGGATTGACCTGCCCATGGAATCGCAGAACACTCGCCCCCCCAACCGACCGATAAGCAATGAAAACAACCCGTTTATTCACACACTGGATAAGGCCTTCGGCTGCCGTGGCGTTTTTTTTCACCCTAATCCACTCGCCTTTGGCCGAGGTATTGGATGACTTTGACGATAACAAAGTGAGCGGCTGGGAGAAATTTGACTTCGGCAGCGGCAACGGCTTTCTTAAGGAGGAGGATGGGCAGTTTACTATCGGTATGTATCAGGCCCCCAAACAGCCATTCTTCGTGGCTGCTACTTATGACTCTAAAACCTACACTATTGAGGATGGAGTTACCCTGGAATTTCGTATCGATTTAATTGAAGCGAACCAACCTGAGGCTTATGCAGCTGTGGG
>ERZ651768.627-NODE-627-length-26453-cov-7.651501_pt1 | contig 26453 bp, 23 predicted proteins | sample MGYA00514754_ERZ651768 | MGnify/ENA metagenome assembly ERZ651768
GGCACATTTTTATTCTGAGCCATAGAGACGAGAGCGCTTGTATCCTTTGGGAAACATGAGCCTCCAAACCCAGGCCCCGGGTGGAGAAATTTCGGACTTATTCGTCCATCAGATCCCATAGTTTTTGCTACAATGTGAACGTCAGCACCAACCTTTTCACATAAAGCGGAAATTTCATTAATATAACTGATTTTTAACGACAGGAAGGCATTGCTGGCATATTTTATCAATTCAGCTGTTTCCACTGTTGTATTTACAATAGGCGTTTCATTGATATACAACGGACGATATACATCTCTCATTACCTCAAATCCCCAATCCGACTCTGTTCCGATTACCAAACGATCCGGCCAGAGAAAATCTTTCACAGCAGATCCCTCACGCAAAAATTCCGGATTGGAGACATAATCAAATTCCATTTTTTCAGGATTATTCTCATTAATGATTGACGTAACTAATTTTCCGGTGCCTATCGGAACAGTGCTTTTTGTACAGACCACTTTTCTGTTATTCAAATTTTGTCCGATTATTTTTGCCACTGCTTTCACAGCAGAAATATCTGCTTCACCATTTTCGCTTTGCGGTGTACTAACCGCAATAAAAATTACCTCTGAATCACGGATTGTTTTTCCAACATCTGTTGAAAAGGACAACCTTTCTGCTTTGGTGTTACGTTCAACAAGTTCATCCAATCCGGGTTCATAAATCGGAATTTTACCAGTTTGAAGCACCTTAATCTTTTCTTCATCAATATCTGCACAAATTACCTTATGTCCAAAGTCAGATATCCCCGAACCGCTGACTAACCCGACGTATCCTGTCCCAATAATTGCTATGTGTCTCATACCATTCCTTTAGTATTAGAATAAAAAGTTATTGATATTCTGAACTAATCAGAAACATATTTTTTACATTAGGCCTGCTCTTCGACGCAGGCTCCACTCAACAGTTAACAGAACAATAAATCCAATTAATATCCACCATTCATTATGTGGTTCTATATAAACCACTTTTCGTTTTGTAATTGTTCGTTGTTCAATGTGGTCAATAAGTTCATTTCGTGAATCCCAGTGAAAATAACTTCCACCCGTTTTCAATGAGATTTTTCTCAACAGGTTATCATTGAGAAAGACTTTATTAAGTTCAATCTGACTTTCTTTTACAATAAATACCCCTTTTTGGGAAGAAGTGGCATTTTCATTTTGAAAAATAATTTCGTAGCCATAGGTACCTGGTTTGGATGCCCATAATTGTCCTTCCCACCGCTGAAAAGTTGGGTTATATCTCAATTCTGTTGAATTAATTGTATTTTCCCCGTGCTGTAAGGTAATTGCAGCGTGGGATGCGGGGGATACTTGTCCGATTTTATTTCCCATTACTTTTATTAATTCTCCCTGCTGGTATGAATCTTTATCCAATCGAAAATACATATCGTTATCTCCCGTGGTCCTCATAAGCCACCCAAAAAATCCATTCCAGATCCCTGCAAACATGTCGGATCTTCTGGTACCTGTTAACTTATAATAAAGTGTATGAAAATCCGGGGTTGTCCAAACAACTGTCCGTAAGGATTCCACTTCTCCAATAAGGAGTACTGGAATTTGTTGGGGTGATATTAAGTTTGCCAATGATTGGATCATTTTTTTTGTACTAGAAACCTGAAGTCCAGGTTTTAGAGGTGGGAGTTCGGTCTGATCAATGGAATAAAGAGGAACCTCATTTTGTGGAAAAATTGGATAATTCACTATTGTTTCATTGAATGACCATCGGTAATACTTTTCACCATCAACTTTTGTTTCTAACGATTTTAAATGAAAAAAGGGAAAAAAAGATTTTGCAGATAATGGATCTACGCTTGGACCAATAATCCATGCCAAAGCTGTTTTTTGAGCCACAATCTTTTTTGCAAAAAACCGCTGCCATTGTGAAGAAACAGATTGAATAGGATAATTATCAAGGACGATTAGATCGTATGAAGTTTCCCAGAATTTTTTTATAGCTGGCTGGAATGAATCATTGATAAAAATAAAATGATCAATCTTAATTCGTGGTTGATTATTCATCATCATTTTCATCACAGAAGTATTATAATTCGGTGCACCGGTAAGTAACGCGACCCGGTATCTATTTTTCAGGATTGTTAAATGAAAGGATTGGCGGTTATTTTGGACATTTATTTCATTCTCAAGAGAAGAAACCTGAACTTGGTATGCAATTTCCCCTAAGTCATCTGGTTTAAATCGAAAATGTACATCTGACTGTACACCGTCACCCTGGATTTTCATGAACCGTGAGCCAATTATTTTCTTCTCTTTTGATAAAGTGATATTTATTCCTTCATTTGCAATAATACCTGTTGCCATAACAACCACTGTTGCTTCTACATCCTCACCTTTAATAGCAACGGTTGGTACATCTATTGATTTTATGGCAATATCCACAAGAGGTGTGTCCTCTCCAACGCCAATGATGTGAATTGGCACATGGATTTCCGATGAAGTTTGTACTGGGTCTAAGCCATGGGTGATTTGGCCATCTGTAAATAAAATTACTCCTGCAAGATTATCTTTCTCTTCCTCTTTTATTGAATTCAAAACGATTCCAAGATCAGTTGAGGAACCTCCTGCATTTAATGGTTCATACAAGTCGGTATGGATTACCTCATTTGAAAAATGAAAACGATCAATCACAGCTCCTTTGTCTTCTATTTTGTTCAAAATTTCTTTTATTTCTTCGTTCAGAGTTGTTAATGAGTAGGCCTGGTGGTATCCCATACTCATCGAATTATCAGTATAAACATTCCACTTCAGGGGATATTCCTTCGGTGTTTCCCGGGTGATTTTTGGTTGCAGTAGACTGAATAAAAGCAAACTGAATAAACCAATTCTGATCAGCACAGGAATTCTCACCTGATGAATAGGCCAGAGTTTGAAAATACTCCAAAGAGAGAAGGAACATACCCCTAATAACAATCCCCAAAACCAAAGATCGGGAGGTCGAAGAAATTCAAGAGACATAGTTTAAGAGTAGGTGGGAAAAAGGTGGTGTTGTTTCATGGTGCTGAACTGAATCACAAAACCTGAATTTAGACTTGGAGTTGTAAATTAGGTTTGATCCCAAAATTTATGGGGGAAGTATATCCTGCTTTCAATTTCAGTTCTCCCAAAAAAGCAACCATAGCTGCGTTATCAGTACAATATTCCAAGCCAGGGAAACTCAATGAAATTTCGGGCAACATCTGATGCGCCTTCTGTCTTAGTTGATTATTTGCAGCCACACCACCTGCTATGACACATGTTTTGACATGTGTAATTTCCAAAGTTTGTTTCAATTTATGAATCAATACTTCAATGATTGCATTCTGATAGCTGGCGGCAACATCTTCTATGCTTATAGTGCCATCAGATTCATCAAAATGATCCATATAATAAAGCAAGGATGTCTTCAGTCCACTGAAACTGAATTCAATTGCATTGGTTTTCATAAATGACTTCGGAAAATCTATGGTTTTTGGATTTCCATTACGTGCTAATTTTTCGATCTCAGGTCCTCCCGGATATCCCAGGCCTAAAATTCTTGCTCCTTTATCAAAAGCCTCCCCGGCAGCGTCGTCTCTGGTTTCTCCCATTAATTCATAGTTATCTATTTCATTTATGACCCACACCTGAGTATGCCCTCCGGAAACCAAAAGACATACGAATGGAAATGTTAAATTTGGATTCTCCAGAAAACTCGCAAAGATATGGGCTTCAAGATGATTAATCCCAATGATAGGAATCCTCAATCCTTGTGCCAATCCTTTTGAAAAACAAACGCCGGCCAATAAAGTTCCCGCCAAACCGGGTCCTTTTGTAACTGCTATACCTTCTAAACTGCTTAATGAGATTCCAGCTTCTTCAATGGCTCGAAATACCAGTGAGTTTAAGAGACGTTCATGTTCTCTGGATGCCAGTTCCGGAACAACACCACCAAAAGATTGATGGATCTTTTGTGAACTAATTATATTTGACAGAATAGATCCATTTGTACACACGGCAGCAGCCGTCTCGTCACAGGAGGTTTCAACTCCAAGGATGTTCAACTTGTCCCCTTCGTAACGACTAATTCCACGTTTCTGGGCGATAAATTTTGCCATTCCAAAATGTCGTTAGGTGTCACCACGACAGGTTCAAAAAACTGTGATCTAGGAGCCCATTGTTTCTCAAAGTCAATGTAGATGAATATGTCTTCAGGGTATATTTCGGCAATTCGATTTACACCTCCAAAGATAGTTAAAGATACAGTTTGTGGATTAACAAATACCCTAAATTCATCCGGTATATTGACTACCTGGATCTGAACTTCACTGATTATCCTCTCACTGATTTCTTGAATATCTACCTGGTAATTAATTTCATTCAGTGAATATTCGATGAGTCGGTTAGATTTATTCAGAGAGATCGTTCGGTTTGTAAAATGTCCGATATTTTTCAGAGTGTCTGTTGCTGTCAAAACTTCAGTGATTTCCTTCGTTAACATATTTGGGCCAGCAACATTTACAGAAGGTGGAATCATTTTTATATCTCCTACTTGAATGTATCCAGGTATTGGTTGAACTATAATTTGTGGGATAATTGGAACAGACTTTACAAGATACTCGTCCAAACTAATGTGAACTTCCCTTGGATAAACAATTTCGACAAATTTTAGGTGGAAGGAAGGAGGAATTACAACTTTCTGCGGATATTTCGAAAAGTAATCATTCAGGATAAAATCATACTCTTCTGAAATATGATCCAAGTCCAAGATGAGTTTAAAGTTCTCGAAAAAGTTTTTTAGAAGATATGCTTTTAGTAATTCATTTCCAGTACCAATTAATCGAACTTGAGCAAATTCAGGGACTTCCTCCTTTAGTGCTTTTTGGGCGCTGATATTTCGAGCTACCAGGGGAATTTTCATAATGATTGAATATTCCTTGTCGCTCATGACAAAAAGCCAGAGCACGATAGCCATACCCAATGCACCAAGACGTAAGGGAAGTTTCTGGAGGGAGAAAAATTTTATTAAATGAAATGACTTCACGATTTATGGGAGTTTATTAGAAAAAAGGGGCAGGATGGTGGTAGGATTTATCAGTCATTAAAAGTTCCTCCCTCCAGTGTTTAAGCCGTTAAAAAATTGGGTTATATTAATAGAGTACTGATTTTTTTATCACACAGTTAAGCTCTATCTGAATCGCTCTCTTTCGGTTCTGAATCTTTTTCCTTTTTTTCAGGTTCATCAATATTTTCCATGGATGTGGGAATTTTTATTTTCTCAGTGGAGAGGTCTTCTTGCTGATCCATGAACTCATGAATGGAATCCTTATTAGAAGATTTTTTGTGTTCATCAATTAATTTTTCAAAGTAGAGAAACACTTTCTTTTCTTCAGGTTTAACTTCCATGACAATCCCAGTGATAGTATCACCTGGTTTATATTTATCCATCATAGTTTTTTGCTCTTTTTTATTCTTTCTGTCGAATGGAATTATTCCTTCTATGTCCTTTTCAAGCTCAAGGATTATTCCTTTTTCAAGAATTCGGACGATTTTACCCTGTACTTCTTTTCCTGTTTCAAAGAACTTTAGAATTTCTGGCCAGGGATCATCTCCAACCTGTTTATAACCAAGAGCAATTCGCCGATTTTCTTTGGATATTTCCAATATTTTAACTTCTACTTCCTGATTATTTTCAACAATTTCTTTTGGATGCCGAACAACTTTTATCCAAGAAAGATCAGAGATATGAATGAGTCCATCAATCCCTTCTTCCAATTCGACAAAAGCTCCAAACTGAGTCAAATGAATAACTTTCCCTTTATGAACTGCATCAACTGCATATTTTTCTTTAATTGTATCCCATGGATCAGGCTGGAGCTGTTTTACTCCTAAGCTTATTTTTCGGTCCTCCATATCTATGGAGAGTATTTTTGCCTCAACCTCATCGTTCATAGAGTATAATTCAGACGGATTTTTTATGTGTCGTGTCCATGAAATTTCAGAAATATGGATTAATCCTTCTATGCCAGGTTCGATTTCGATAAAAATCCCATAATTTGTTAGGCTCACAACTTTACCAGTCACAGTAGATTCTACGGGATATTTCTTTTCAATTCCATCCCAAGGATGAGGTGTTAATTGTTTTAATCCCAGGGATACTCGTTTTTTCTCTTCATCGTAATCAATAATTTTTACTGTAAGTTCTTCGTCCAGTTTTACTATTTCCGAAGGATGCATCACGCGGCCCCAAGACAGATCAGTGATATGAAGTAAACCATCTAATCCTCCTAAATCGATAAAGACACCGAAATCAGTGATATTTTTTACTCGTCCTTCCAATATTCCTCCTATTTTAATTTTCTTAAAAAGATCTTCACGTAATTCTTTGAGATCTTCTTCAAGAATTGCCTTGTGGGACACAACAATATTTTTCCGTGATTCGTTAAATTTGACAATTTTCAATTCCATGTCCTGATCCAGGAATTGATCAAAATCTTTAACCGGACGAACATCAATTTGGGAACCGGGAAGAAATGCTTCAATATCTCCAATATCCACAATCAGCCCCCCCTTTGTCCTTCGCATAATTTTTCCTGTGAATGTAGCACCAGATTCAAAAGTTTCTCGTAACCGTTTCCAACGCTGCATAAAATCAGCTTTAGATTTTGATAGGATTGTATGGCCGTGCTTATCTTCAAGTTTTTCAAGAAATAGTTCGATTTTTTCTCCGATTTTTGGCAGCTTGTCATTTGGAAATTCAGACCGGTCAATAATTCCCTCAGATTTAAATCCAATATCTACGAGAATATCATTGTCAGTAATTCCGATTACCCGACCATTAATCATTTCATGCTCAGAAATATCTTTGAACGTACTTAAATACTGTTCTTGAATCTCTTCGGGAACAATTACATCAATAGTTTCCTGATCCAAATTTTCACGTTCTACCAAAGGTGTATCCTGAAATAATTTTGGGTCTAAATAGTCAACAGAAGGTAAATTTTCAACAACACCCACTGGGTCTGAAATCTCTATATTAGTTTGGGGAATGGCAGTTATTGATGGTTCGACATCAATTGCTTCCACTTCTTTTGTATCTTTCTCAGTCATTTTATCTTTCCTTTTATCATTTTTCGACTTGACAAATTCCACAATAAATTTTACTTGTTCATCAATCGAAAGATGAGTCGTATCTAATTCCACCGCATCAGCGGCTTTTGTTAATGGAGAATGAGACCTGGAGGAATCTTTCTGATCACGGGTTTTTAAATCCTTGCTCAACTCCTCAATTGATCGTTTTTCTCCAAGGGTTAATAAGTCTAATTGACGTCGTCGGGCACGAGTCTTCACATCAGCAACAATAAAAAACTTAAAATCCGCATCTGGGAAAACCACTGTTCCTATATCCCGACCCTCTACGATACAATCCGTTTGACTCCCAAGAGTCCTTTGGATAGTAACCATTGCTTCTCTCACGACAGGTATGGCGCTAACTGCACTAACATTTTCAGTAACATCTAAGGACCGAATTTTCTTGGATACATCTTTCCCTTTTAAAAAGATGTTTGTCCCTTCTTTATCCGGTTTCACCTCTAAGTCCAAATCTGTCAAAAGAGATTTTAACGCGGTTTCATCATTCAATTCAACTGATTGATCCAAAATCGCCAGCGTCACCGCCCTATACATTGCACCAGTATCCAGAAAGGTAAAATCCAGTTTTGAGGCTACCATTTTCGCCGTAGTACTTTTACCGGAAGCAGCAATACCGTCAATTGCTAATATCATGATATTCAACTCTCAATAAGCCGACAAAATTAACTTTTGTCAATGTGATAACCTACACATTATCATTTAGAAAAAAATCAATCAATTTTTACGCTATCCGTAAAATTATTTTTTAGGATTTCAGTTTCCTTTTCTGAGAGAAATCGCCAGTGTCCTGTGGGAAGATTTCCAAGGATAATTTCACCATATTGTACTCTTTGAAGGGAAAATAATTTTATTTTTAAAAACCTGAATATTCTTCGAATCTCACGTTTTTTCCCCTCGTATAATTTTAGGGTCACTATGGATCTTTTTTTTACGGTTTTTTGACGAACAAATTCCGACCGGCCAAATTCGCCGTCACCGATATAGATTCCCTTTTTCATTTTCATGATTGCTTTTTGGTCCAGTTTACCCTCAATTTCTGCTTGATAAATCCGAGGGATTCTATTTTTTGGATGCATCAGATAATTTGCTAATTCACCATTGTTGGTGAGAAAAACCAGTCCTGTAGTGTCTTTATCCAATCGTCCGATAGGAAACAACCGATTTTGCAGGGGGATAAGGTCTAAAACAGTTTTTCTGTTATGGGTGTCTTTTGCGGTTGTAATGATATTTTTTGGTTTATTCAGCATTATGACAATTGTCTCAGTTACTAAAGATAATTTTTGACCATCATATTTCACCACATCATCTTTTTTCACATTAAAGGCCGGATCTGTAATCAGTTTTCCATTTACAAAAGTTGTTGCAGCTTGAATGAGTTTGTCAGATTCTCGTCGAGAAGCGACACCTGATTTGGCAAGATATTTATTCAGCCGCATAAAGAATAAAAATGAAATATGTTTGGTAAAAGGACAGACGTATCTCGAATGATTATAATTGAAAAGAAATTGAATTTTTCAGACAGAATAATATTTCTGTTTTTTCCCACGATTTATTTTTTTTAGTTTATTCGGTTGCACTTGATAATTCAGCGATTTCCCTTAATTTGGGTATCTCTGAAATTGTATTCAAGCCAAATTTTTCGAGAAAATTTTTGGTTGTACCATAGAGAAGTGGTCTCCCGGGACCTTTATCTCTTCCTCGAATTCGGATCAAGTTGTGCGTGAGGAGAGTCTTCAATACTCCTGTACAATCAACCCCACGGATGGATTCCACTTCGTATCTGCCGATGGGTTGTTTATATGCTACAATAGCCATTGTCTCCATGGATGCTCTTGAAAGCATCAGTTGACCACTTTTCTTTAATAACCGTCGTATCCAAATTTCGTATTCTGGTTTGGTTGCAATTTGATACCCATCAGCGATTTTCCTGATGTAAAATGAATGTTCTTCTGTTTTATACTTTTTATTGAGTTGTTCTACAGTATCCGATATTTTAGGGGGATCTAACTCGAAAACAAGATTAACCTGTTTTTGTGTCAAAGGCTCCGGTGTTGCAAAAAGTAAGGATTCAATAATTAATTGGTTTTCCTTTTCCTGCATTATTTTAGGCTAAGTTTTCAAAGTGGTGGAATTCAATTTCACCAAAAATTTCATTTTGTGCAACAGTAATCGTACCTTGCTGGATTAGTTCCAGGATAGCAAGGAAAGATACAATGATTTCAAGTTTGTGGTTAAAACGACTCATTAAAGCTGAGAACCGGAGTACCCCATCACCATCAAAGCAACCCAGGATTTTTGCTTTTTGCTCCTCCAGGTTTATTTGTTCTCTCCGGAGTTCATAAGTGGAAATCACAGGCATATTGTCCATGGCGATCTTAAAACACTGGGCTATTTCAAACAATGAAACGTCTTTTAAATAAAATTCTAAATCTGCATGAGCTTCAGGGAAGTCTGTAGCATTCTTACGTGGGAAATACCGATTTTGATTTTTGGCCAATTCAGTCAGATGTTCAGCAGCTTCTTTGAACTGCTGGTACTCCAATAATTGCTGTACCAAAGCGGTTCTGGGATCTTCAACATTACTGTCTTCATCATTCCCGTGAGAGGGTAAAAGCATTTTTGCTTTTATTCGCATTAGGGTTGCAGCCATGACGATAAATTCTCCTACAACTGTTACATTGAATTCCTTCATCATATCCAAGGCTTTCACATAGTCTTTGGTAATTTTAGCAATGGGGATATCATAAATGTTAATCTTATCCCTCCGGATAAAATAGAGTAATAAATCAAGGGGTCCTTCAAAACTTTCAAGAGATACCTTATACATTTTTCTCAGTAGTTTAATCCCATTGCTTCCCGAGCTCTTGATAGATAATCATCTCCAACAGCCGAAGCTTTTTGAGCACCTTCCTTTAGAATATTTTTTACATAGTCATTGTGATTTGTCAAATAATTTCGCTTATTGCGAAATGGTTCGAAATGAGTCCAGATTCGTTCAAAAATCTCTTTTTTCACATCACCGTATTTCAACCCGGGAGTTTTAAATCGATTGGTCAATTCTTTTTTCTCTTTTTTATCAAGAAAGAGACTGTAGATTTGAAAAATCGGAGAATCCGTACCCTTGGGTTCATCGATTGGAGTGGAATCAGTTACAATGGACATGACTTTCTTTTTCAATATTTTTTCATTACAGAAAACAGGAATTGTATTCCCATAAGATTTGCTCATTTTCTGACCGTCAATGCCAGGCACCAGCTGTGTTTCTTTATCAATGTCTGGTTCAGGAACAATGAAAACATCACCGAAAGTATTGTTGAAACGGGTTGCCATGTCCTGTGCCATTTCAAGATGTTGCTTTTGATCTTTTCCAACAGGTACTTTTTCAGAACCAAATAAAAGTATATCAGCAGCCATAAGTATTGGATAGGAAAAAAGGCCCATGTTTGGAGCAACTCCTTGTGCAATTTTATCCTTATACGATGTTGATCGTTGCAGCAAGCCAACATTTACTACGTTTGATAAAAGCCAGGTCAATTCGGTAGCCTGGGGGACATCCCCCTGTATCCAAAAAGTAGATTTTTCCGGATCAAGACCGAGTGCCAGAAAATCGCATGCTGCACTAAAAGTATTTTCTCTAAGAATTTCTCGATTCTGAATGGATGTCAAAGCATGGTAGTTGACAATAAATGCGAATAGATCGTTCTCTTCTTGATAGTGAATCATTCGGGACATCATTCCGAAATAGTTACCCAGATGTAATTGTCCAGATGGTTGAATTCCACTTAAAACGCGTTTCATGAGATTCTTTGAGTTATTGTAACGGTTCCATAAATAAGTAAGGTCGCCAGCCAATTTGTTGATGTCGTACAATTTGTTGAAAATAATGAATTCTATTTGGCCGCACAGGTTGTCTTTTTAGCTGCATTCCTGCTTCACCTGGTGTCCGATTTCCTTTTATTAAATTACAGGAAGGGCAGGCTGTGGTCAGATTTTCCCATGAATCCAAGCCACCCCGTTCTTTAGGGATAATATGATCCACTGTGACCGGGCCGGAGGATTTTCCACAATACTGACAGGTATGATGATCTCTCTGAACAATATTTCTCCGGTTCAGAATTACTGACATACTGTTGTAATGAACAATTTTATTCAGTTTTACTACACTTGGCAGTGAGAGAGTTGTGCTGGGGGAGTGAGCTGCTTCTTCATATGATTCGAGGATTTCTGCTTTGTCAAGATAATAAAGGCAGATTGCCCTTCTTGTTGTGCACACATGTAATGGGGCATAATTCGAATTAAGTACGAGTACGGCTCGATTCAATATGGATCCATTGAGCGATATTGCTATTGCATTCATGCTATCAATAAATCTTTCATGCTCACAGCTGAACTAAATAGGTTCTTTAATTTTTTGTTAAAATTATGAGCATTTTCTTCAAGACTTTCTTTCCTCACCCAACCCCGAGCATTGATGAATTCCATCTTCCCAGTGCAAATTGCCACGTGGGTCACTCTTCCATTTTCACTAAAAAACAAGAGATCTCCCCATCCTGCTTCCTCCAATTCTACCTGAGCATTTTTCAAGAATTCTTCCTGTTGGTGAGCATCCCTTGGAAGATTCACTCCTGCCGATTTGAAGACGGTTTGAACAAAACCGGAGCAGTCCATGCCACCGGGAGTTTTTCCGCCCCATTGGTACGGAGTTCCGAGAAACCGGAATGCAGATTGCAGGATATTTTCACGGGTGGCGGGATCAGGGGCAGAGTAAAGTTTGATATTTGTCCACGCATTCATACCATCTGGAAGGATTACACGATATCCATTTTCAGTACTCTCAGCCTTGAGACTGCAGTTAAAACAAATCTTCCGCAAAATTTCACCGTCTGGTTCATCCAAAAGTGGAGTGGACAAAGAATAACAAACATGAGAGGACATGTAGGGTTCCTCTGAATGTACACCGAAAAAATGATTCACCCATCCTTCATATCCATCCCACTGCCGGATTAGTACCCAATTTTCATGTTGGTTCAGAACCTCACAGGATTCTCCAAGCAGTGCCTGTGTTACCATTGTGGAATTAAAATCCGGTTCACGGTACACATCGGCTACGGATGTATTGATAGTGAAAAGTGACATAGTTAATGAAACAGTTATTAAATTATTTTAGTAGAGAATTTATTCTGACATGTTCTTCATTAACAAGATGGTATTTGATCCAAATAATAATTGTTCTTTATCATGAAAGGCTTTAATCTTCTGATGCTATTTTAAATCATTAAGACAATTAAGGCAGGGAAGTCCCGTAAAATCGGGCACAGTTCCCGCTACTGTGAGCACGGAGGAACCATCCATAAAGCCATTATACTGATTGAAATCGGTATGAGAAGGCGGAGGGGATCCGATGATGTGCAAGTCAGGATATCTGCTCAACGGTCTAAATATCAACTGGCTTTCGGGATAAAAATCATGATATAGTTTGAATATCTCCTGGTATTCAATCCAATCTCATGACCCCGAGGCAAGAAAACTATCGGGGTTTTTTCAATGCTCAAAAAAACACTCTGCACTTTATTGTGCATCCTATTGCAATATTCTTTGCTGACAGGAAATGTAATCACTGGAATAGTTACATCTTCTGATAACAATCCGATTCCGTATTCAATTGTATTCCACAAGTCAAGTGGGGATTGGGATTTGTCAGACGAAAACGGTTTTTTTCAGCTTTCAGGAAACTTATCTCCCGGAGATACTCTGACTATCTCACGCTTCGGTTTCGAAACAAGAGAAGCGATAATTACAAGAGATTCACGCTATCAATTCCTCTTGGACAGCGAACCGATAACAATGGAAACTATAATTATTATGGGACAGAAAAGTAAGTTTAATTTTAACGAAAAAACCATTACAAATAATCCTATTGACAGTCATTCCAGAACCTCAATATTTCAGAGAATTCCAGGATTGACTTTTAATTCATCAGGCGGTTTAGCCGGAAATACTTCTTTCAGTTTAGACGGAGGTAACAGTTCTCATACAAAGTTGACCTTGGAAGGAGTGGATTTGACAAGCTCTCAAAACGGTGGTACTGATGTTTCGCAATTACCTATTCAAGTTCTTGATCAAGTTACAATTGCGAAATCGCCCGGTGTTTTTTGGGGTTCTGGAGCAATGGACGGTGTTCTGAATATCAATCCCTGGATTGATCAGACGTTTATCGAAATCACCGGCGGTAGTTACGGTTACTCATCTGCGACAGCTAATTTTCACGGTAAAATAAAAAACTGGACTTACACATTCCAAACCGGAGGCACTGTTGATGAAGGAAATTATCCGTATTCATGGGAAGATACATCTGCCATCAGAGAAAACAACAGATTTCAACAGTTATTTAGTTCTATTTTTCTAAAAGGAATGCTCAGCAAACGTTCTTTCATTTCAGCATATCAGATGAATTCCTGGAATGATCGAGGTGTTGCTGGTGATTTAGTTTGGGGGCTGACACCAAAAGCTTACAAGTCAGATGATCTGTTTGTAAGCTCACTTAATTATGGTCATCTACTGAAAAATGGTTTTATTAAGTTTCATTACAACCGTCGTGGGAGTTATGAGAAATTCGTTGATCCAAATTCTATCTGGGCTACCAACAGCAAACATAGCTTAGTGTCAAACACATTCAAAAGCAGATGGGAAAACAGATTCAATGAATTAATATTTATGCAATCACTTCTGGAAGTAAAGCAGGAAAATATCTCTGGTACAGATGCCGGTAAACATTCCCGAACCTCAGCCGGTTTTGCAATGCGTTTTCAAGTGGAACCTGTCAAATGGTTAAGGATAGTTCCCTCCGGACGTTTTGACTACATTCATAAACTTTACAAGGAAGATACTTACCACTTCAATACTATTATCTTCTTAAATGACGAATTGGAATTGAGTTATTCTGCCGGAACCGGTTTCCGATATCCTACTTTTAATGACCTCTATTGGGATGATCCATGGATGAGGTGTAATCCTGAATTAAATCCAGAACGTACTCAATACCAGACAGCAAAAATACAAAGTGTATTTGATCAAGGATATATTCTTTTCAGGGTAAAAGTTCAGTCAAGTCATGATCTGATATCATGGGCTCCGGTGGATCCTGAAAATCTATGGGGTGAATGGAAAGTCTATAACATTAATACATCTAATCGAATCAGCTTCAATGTTAATGGTAAACACAAGTTGTTTTCTCTGCCATTAACAGTTCAATATCATGGAACAAAATTAATTACGAAAGATGAATCTACCGGAGAACCATTAGCTTACACTCCTGATTTTACCGGAATGTTAGGATTATTTGTTGATATATTTAACATTAATTCGGGATTGCAATTCTTCTATACCGGAGAAAGGAAAGATCCTTATGGTAATTCTCTCGAAGATTTCCTCTCAGTGAACGGAAGTGCAGATTGGAAATTTGACATTTTTAACCATATCGTTTCTGTAAAACTATTGGTTGAAAATTTGCTGGATGAAAATACAATGACTAACTATGGTTATCCTGAACCGGGACGGATTTTGAAAGTCAGACTAAGATATGATTTCCGTTAATAAAAAAAAGTGAGTGTTAACAATCTATTTATTGATTTTGGACGGGTGTAGGTTTTCCTTAATCCTCAAAATTCCAAAGGACGCTGAAGCTGATGAGCTGGCCCATAGGATAAAAGTCCCTGTTGTTACGGATCCAGACATAATCATTGTTCAGCCCAGAATATATTTCTCTCACTGTAGGTTCGTATGCATTCAGCACATTTTGGACTTTCCAAATAAGTGTCATCGTGGAAACAACCGCTGAAATTTCAAAATGGGCTACCCAATAATCGGGCAGGGGATAGGATTGATTTTCCTCTTGAATGGGAATGGAATTCACAAAATCATATCCATAATTCTGTTCTCTGTTCAGATTCCCATTAACCCTGAGTTTTGTGTGGACCATCATATTTCCATGAAAAAATGGTTGGGATCCTTTAATGGAAAACTGAATTTTTCTACTGAACCCATCAGTGAGAGGGGTATTTTCCACCAAGGATAAATTATTCCACAGTATTTCATACATTCCCACCATTCCTGAAACTGTCCATTTTGAATATATCTCCCATGACATGGATAGTTCACTGGAAAGATAATTTGGATTTGAACCGGACCCCGAATGAGCCACAGAGCCAAAATTATTTGCTGACTGAAACCGGAATGATCTGATTCTCTTTTCAATGTTAAGGTGAACTCTGCTCCAGGTTTCAAACATTTGAGAGGTGTCAATTAGCGCGATGTGAGCTGGTTTTGTGTTGTAGGATAATCCGGTATTCATCTCCCACGATTTCCCTTGTAATGAAAAACTTGATTTCAAATACATGGCGTAGGATTTCTCCTCGCTCAGGAATGAACCACCTAAGTTGGTTGTTAGTCTTTCACCATTTAAACCGCCATAAATAGTTACCCACTTTAAATCCCTCAATTCATCCTGCATGATGCTTTGTTTATCAGCGAAAAACCCAACCGTTTTATACGCATTCCAGGTCCACCGGAAGTGGAGATGAGTGCGATTGAGATATGTAAAAATAGATGAAAGTTCCACACGCCGTTCCTGGTTAAACTGAGAACCGAAAACCTGGAAAGTCTTAGCTGTATCAGTTTTAGAATAGAAAATTCCGGCTACAGTAGTGATATTTTCATGGTGTCCATTCATGATTGAATCAGGGAGACCACTATTCGTAACAAAATGAGCCACGGATGCCTGAACTTTTTCAGTATCAAAACTGGTAAGGTAATCCAAACGGTAAGACTGCTGATTTGGTGTCAGGATTCCCTCCGGTTGAACATACTGTCCAAATGATCCTGCATAGGATCGTTTGAATCCATTCATTTTGAGGAGACGTGTTCCGTCACTGAAGCCTGCCTGAACATCTAATTGGTCAAACAGATAATCTCCTTTTCTGTAATCGAAGGAACTGGAAATTTGAGCAGAATCAGGAATAGATTCCATCTTTGGGATTTCTCCCGCATTGTCAGGTTGGAATGAATGTAAATAAGATGGACCAAGCCGAAGGGGATAATTTGAAAAGGTGCCATCAAAATACAGTGGGCCCGACATCCAATCATGATTCCAGAATAATTGACCATTGACAGATAACAATCCATTTTGCCCACTCCAGTCAAAGGGGAGTATGTTTGGAGAACTGTCTCCCTGGAGCAATCCAATGATCAGAAGTATAGAGGGAGCCCACCGGACAGGTTGCCTCATGACAGATATTTTACTACCCCGGGTACGCTGACAGCAAAGATAAATCCATTGGATAACTGATGTACAATTGTGAATCCAATTCCAGACAGATAGATGCCCCAGGTCTGCGGCCAGTCAAATCCAGAGCCAATGGGATAACTTAGTGTAGTGAGGGAATCGAAAATAAATGTGAGTAAAAATCCTGTAAGGCCTATTGTTACGATCCGAAAAAATGAAAGTTTTTTCTTGAAAAAAACCGGCCGAAGGAGACCGCCGGCAAGACCCACGATTATCATGGAGATAATTTGGGCGGCTATCAATGGAGGGAACATGAGGCTTGATCCCAGAGGATTCATTGCTGAAAAAATAAATTCACTTACAGCCCCCACGAGTATTCCCCATCGTATTCCCAGAGTTAAACCTGACAAAAAAATAATAACAGTAATTAATTCAATATTAGGGACCAACATAAGAGAATAACCCAAACCAACCGCTAAAGCAGCGAACATGGCTGCCCGTACGAGTTTAGTCAGATTTGTGTTGTCAGCCAAAGATCAAGCCTGGAGAATTCCATTTGATAAAAGAAAAAGTTTGTCTCCCATTTATTTTTTTGTTTTGCCTTTATACAGGGGTATGTATAGAGGGTTAACACGTGCAGTCCATTCTCCGTCTTCCACATCTTCTTCGATGGATTTTTTCATCAAATTCATTTGCTTGTCCAGATTGTGAATCAGGTGCAGGAGAAGTGCTTCCGGATTATTTGGTTTCAGATTATCCCGCCATTCCAACCTCCCTCGATGTGCCAGGATCATGTGTTCCAGCTTAAGCTGGAGAGATGCTGGGAATCCCTTTATTTTCCCGGTTGCCTCCCGAACAATATCCCTACTTAGCACAGTGTGTCCCAGGAAATTACCTTCATTGGTGCAATCCGTTTCCAAACCTGCGGATAACTCCTTCAGTTTCCCCATATCATGAAGCAAAATACCCGCCATCAACACATCCTTATCCAAATCAAAACTATTGCCTATTGAGGAACCTATTGTTGCCATGGAGAGAATGCATTCCAATAATCCTGACCTGTAACTGTAATGGGACAGAATCGAGGCTGGATGGATCATTAATTCTTTCTTGTTTTCCCGGTATACAAGGCCCACCAGCCGGCGCAGGTGCCTGTTCTCAATCCCCTTAGCTATTTCCATTAACTCCTGCCACATCTCCTTGGGATCCCGCTTCGAGGCAGGGACTACCAGGGCGGGATCAAAACCATATCGGGCATAGGACTGAATCGTCGCCTTATTGATCCGTTTTACTACCAGCTGGAGGCGATCATGAAAAGATTCCACCACCCCTGCAGCAGCAACGGGATCACCGCTTGTGAACTTGGGTTGATATTCTTCCACCTTGTCCCAGACTTTTGCGCTAATCTGTCCGGTGCGGTCCCGTAAAACTAGATCCAGGTACATATCCCCAGTGCGTGTGTGTCGCAAATGTTTTTCTACGCAGAGATAAAATCCCTGTATGGTTGCACCTTCTTTGAATTTTTGAATAGGTGTTATCTGTTTCACTGCAGGAGAATTTTCCCCTATCTTCTAACCCATGTCAACATCTCATTTGCACCAATAGAAAATTTCTGTTGTACGAAAAATTACAGGGTGAATTTAACCACGATATGTCAGAAAATATTACAATAACAAAAGTCAGTTATTCCAAACAACGAGATAGAAAGGTACTTCAGTCCTGTCTGAAAAATTGGTTTTCAGATCCAAAAGCATTGAACTTGACTGACCCCCGAATGAATTATCCCTTCCGTTTTGAAAAATGGGTGAAGCTTTCCTATTCTGAAGGGGAAAAGAAAACCTGGATTCTTCGGGAAAATGAATGGATTGTTGCTTACCTGAGCCTGAGTTTTGTTCCAGAAGAAAATCGGGGACATTTATTTCATTTGTATGTAGACCGGGAACACCGAAAAAGGGGGTATGCCCGAAAACTCATTCATCAAGCTGAATCTTGGGCAATAGAGAGAAACTGTACCCACCTCACTTTAAGAGTTTTCTCTGGAAATGAGCCGGCAATAAAACTCTACAACTCTCTTGGATTTGAACTGATTTCGAAAAAAGAGAAAAATAACTTAGCCATGGCGAAAACTCTGCTGGATAGTTGAACGAAATCTATTTCTATACTTCTGCTTTTCAAGCTTTACTCTTTTCCCCTTTCTGATTGGGGACAGGGCAGTCCTCACACTCAGGTTTTTTCTCTACTTGAAAAAACTGTCGTAGAAAATACCACCCGGCATACACCAATGCCAAAAATCCGAGAACAAGAGCAATAACTGTTTGCCATTCCATTAACTGAAACCCAACAATTGTCCTCCCTGATATACACACAGAGATGCTAAATAAGCTAAAGCGGTCATATAAAAAATCATAAAAAATGGCCATTTCCAGGAATTGGTCTCATTCCGTACGATGGCGAATGTTGCCATACACTGGGCAGCATACACAAAGAAAACCATCAGGGACAGAGCTACCAGAGGAGAATATAAAAGCTCTCCTGTCTGGGGATCCTTGTCCTCCTGTAAAGCTTCTGTAAGGAGGACTACATCTTTACCTCCGGCTTCCACGTTGTAAATGGTAGCCAGGGTGGTTACCATTACTTCTCGGGCTGCAAAAGAGGTTATCAACCCGATTCCGATTTTCCAATCGAAACCTAGAGGTTTGATAAAAGGTTCTATGGCATGACCGATTTTACCGGCATAGCTGTGGTGAATCGGATTTATATTTTCATTGGTTTTTTCAAGCTTTGGATATGATGCCAGGAACCAGAGTACGATAGAAATTGCCATTATTATTTTCCCCGCATTAATGACGAACAGTTTACTGCGGAGAATGACCTGCCGTGTCACGGATCTTGTTAACGGGAAGCGGTAAGGAGGCATTTCCATTATGAAGGATGATTGTCCTTTTTGATGAATAAAATAACTGAATATTTTCGCTAAGATCAGTGCAGTGACAGTACCCATCAAATACATTATGACCAGAGCGAGTCCCTGCGCATTGAACAGGCCCAGTACTTTTTTATGGGGAATGAAGGCGCCAATCATAAGTGCATAAACAGGGAGACGGGCGCTACAGCTCATGAGCGGCAGAACCAGAATTGTCACCAGCCGTTCTTTCCAACTGTCGATAGTCCGGGCTGCCATGATCCCGGGAATAGCGCAGGCATAACCGGTCATCATAGGAAAGACGGACCGTCCGTGGAGGCCCATCTTAGTCATGAGGCGATCCAGCATAAAAGCAACTCTGGCCATGTATCCGGAATCTTCCAACAGGGTTATAAAAAAAACCAGGATCATGATTTGGGGCAGAAATATGAGAATAGCACCAACACCCCCAATGATTCCTTCTACAGTTAAATCACGGAGCATACCGGCAGGAAGGGAAACCAAAACCCACTTACCAAGGATGGCAACGCCCTGTGTGATCCAGTCCATAGGTACTGTTGCCCAGGTAAAAATTGATTGGAACATAATTGTAAGAAGTCCAATAAAAATAACCGGACCAAGGAAAGGGTGAGTTAATATCTGGTCTGCTTTTTCACTGGTGGTAGAACGATCCACAGTTTGTTTTTTCGGTTTACCAGCTCGATTTAAGACCCCATCCAGCCAACGATAACGGAGATGGGCTTCAAGAGTTTTGGGATGGTGTCCCTGGCTCTTTAATTCAGAGTTGGAGGCATCCCGTAATTTTTGAAGATCCCTGATCTGCTCATCACCCAGTTTTTGTCCATCCAACTGGGCTTGAAGAAATCCGTTCAGTACGGAATCACGGGTAATAATTCTTAAAGCCTGTGCCCAGGCAAGCCTCGATCCATAACCAAATTCCTTTTTGAAAAATTCCGTCAGATGAACCAGGGAGGAACGTACAGGACCGCTCAAGGTGAATGGCAGGTCGGGTTTTCCATTTACAGGTTCGTTTATCACCCGTGCAATTGCTTCTTTCAATTCTTTCACACCCCAATTTTTCCGTGCAGACACGTGTAATACTTCTGCCGCTCCCAATTCTTCACACAATTTTTCCGGAGGTATAGTGTGATCATTTTGTTTCACCAGGTCCATCATAGTCAAAGCAACAACGACCGGGATGTTCAGATCCAACAGTTGAGAAGTAAGGTACAGGTTGCGCTCCAGGTTGGATGCGTCTACAACGGAGATAATGACCCGGGGTGGAGAAGGTCCGTGAAGCCAGGAAAGAATTTCCTCTGATACAATCCGTTCATCAAAAGATTCAGGAGCCAGGCTGTAAGTCCCTGGAAGATCCAGAACTTCTACCTGGTATTGGTCATTCAAAACTGCCCGCCCTATTTTTCTTTCTACGGTTATCCCTGGGTAATTGGACACTTTCTGGTTTAATCCGGTGAGGAGGTTAAACAGCGCCGTTTTTCCAGAATTTGGGTTCCCCAGCAGGGCAATCCAATTAGTGCCTCGATCCTTCATTGCTGATGCTAAGGTCATTTCTTAATCAGGATATTTTGAGCGTCTTTTCGTCTTAAAGATAAATAAAAATTCCGCACCTTGATTTCCACAGGCCCATTCAAGGGTATTTTCTTGATCAATCGTACCGGGGTGCCGGGCAGAAGTCCCATTTCCACCAGCCTGGATTGGGACACCTGTTCATTTAAATAACCTTCGATTGTAGCAATTTCATCTGCTTCCAACGAAGCAATGGTCATTTGTTTGGACATTTTTCATCCAGACAGCGACCAAACAACTGGTGTACATGCCGAACTATTTCGAACCCTTGTTCTTTGGCAATCCGGGTCTGCCTCTTTTCAATCGTTTCATCCATAAATTCTATGATTTTCCTACAATTCAAACACACGATATGATCATGGTGTTCAATTCCTATTTTATTCTCGAACCGGGATCGTCCATCGTCAAGGTTCAACCGGCGGACGAGGTTATTTTTTACAAGGACATGAATGGTGCGGTAGACGGTAGCACGGGATACATTGATCTGGCGCTTCCGCAATGAATTGTAAATATTCTCTGCATCCTGATGTTTGTCTGAGGCACAGATTTCATCCCACACCTCCTGTCTTTGTTGTGTATAGCGCAGATTTTCCTTGTGGAGTATTTGTTTCAGTGTATCTATATTATTCATTATGATTCCCTATTGAGATTGAGTCTCAAAGAAGTTAGACAAGAAAATAATAAACTAAAAGAAGTTTAGAGGTTAAAAAGTACTTTTAAATTTCGGGGAAAAAGTGGGGGAGAAGAAATTAAGTTACAGCTGGAGTATCAACTTTTTTCAGGTTTGCATATTTTACAATCAGTTTTTTCTTTAGCCCATCTTTGAAGACTACTCCAACCCGCTGGTTTTCACCTGAACCGCTTAAAGCCATTATTTTTCCGATGCCGAAAATGGCATGTTTCACATAATCGCCTACCATGAAATCATCAAATAAAGTAATGCTGCGGGTCACTTTTACCTTTGTTTCCTTTCCTCGATTACTGGTAGTAACTTTCCGCATTAACGCTGAGTTGAAAGATATATTTTCAAGGTATTTTACTGGTATCTCTTTCAGGAAGCGTGATGCCAAGCCCACTGCATAATCCAAGCCCATTTTTCGTCGATTTCTGGCATATAATAAATAGACTTTTTCGATGGCACGGGTTAATCCAACATAAAACAATCGTCTTTCTTCTTCCATTTCTTTCTGGTCATTAAACGCATTGTAGAAAGGAAGCAGTCCGTCTTCGAGCCCGGTAATAAATATGACGGGAAATTCAAGTCCCTTTGCTGAATGGAGTGTCATCAGTGTTACAGAATTGGTCTCATCATTCCAGTTATCGATATCTGTTAAGAGGGCAACCTCTTCAATAAATTCTCTTATATCGCCTTCTGGCTTTCGTTCTAAAAAAGCATCGATACTGTTCAATAATTCCAGTACATTGTTATATCTTTCATTATCTTCAGGTGTATTTAAATTTTTGTAATAGCTAAGGACTTTCATTTCATCCACCAATGACCGTGCCAATTCCCCTGCATTGACCTTCTTCAGAAGATCGTTATATTTTTGAATTGTGTCATGGAATTTCAGTAAAGATTCGCATTGTTTGCCTCGTACCCCAACCTTGGTTCCCTCAGGTAAAATTTCAAATAATTCCTTTTTCACTTTTTCAGCGTAGGTTACACATTTATCCACAGTTTTTAACCCGATTCCCCGGGGAGGGAAGTTGATTATTCTACGAAGGGAGACAGTATCTTTCATGTTCACGATGAATTTCAAATACGCAAGGATGTTTTTTACTTCTGCCCGTTCATAAAATCGAATACCGCCAACAATAGTATAGGGAATACCTTGTCTCCGAAAACTGTCTTCAAGAGCCCGGGATTGGGCGTTTGTTCGGTATAATACTGCAAAGTCCTGAAACGTTCGCTTGTTCAGGTTTATTTCTTTTTCCAAGGCGGAAACAATCGCATCAGCTTCTTCCATTTCATCCACAGTTTCGAACAATCCAATTTTATCTCCTGCCCCATTAGCCGATTCCATTGTTTTCGGTTTTCTGTCCTTGTTTTTTTTAACTACTGCTGTTGCTGCACTCAGTATCTGTTGAGTAGAGCGGTAATTTTTTTCAAGGGTGAACGTGGAACAGCCAGAAAATTTCTTTTTAAAGTCCAGGATATTTTTGATATCTGCTCCCCGCCAACTATAAATTGATTGGTCATCATCGCCTACTACGCATATTTGATGATGGGCTTCTGCCAGTTTACTCACAAATAAAAACTGAGGCTGATTTGTATCCTGGTACTCATCCACTAAAATATATTTCCATTTCTTTTGGTATTTTTTGAGAATTTCGGGGTGGTGTTTAAATAGTTCCAGGGGTAGGATGAGCAAATCATCAAAATCTGCAGCATTATTTTCTTTTAAGGCTGTCTGGTATGCCTGATAGACATCTCCTATCATACCATCCAGCTTTGTGCGGGCTTTTTGCTGGACAGTAACCGGGGTGATCATTTTATTCTTAAAATAACTGATTTGTGACCGGGCTGCCTTTGGCGTTAACGTATCTTTTGATATAGTTAGATTGTTCAGTACAATTTTTATAAGGGCTGTCTGATCTTCTACATCATAAATTGCAAAAGTGTTGGAATACCCAAGATGATGAATCTCTGACCGAAGCAAACGGGCGCAAATTGAATGAAAAGTACTGATATCCATTTCCAATTTTTTCATTTTTAATAGTTTTTGGACCCGGATTTTCATTTCTTTAGCTGCTTTGTTTGTAAAGGTCACTGCTAAAATATTTTCCGGTTTATAGTTACCAGAATCAATCAGGTAGGATATTTTATGGGTTAATACCCGGGTTTTACCGCTCCCTGCACCGGCAAAAATAAGCACGGGCCCATTTATTGCTTCTACAGCAGATTGTTGTACTTTATTCAGTTTTATTGATGCCATATTTCTTTTTTTTACCCCCGTTTTTTTCGGTATTTACGTCTGACTTTTTGGAAAGCCTTTTTCGCACGGTTATGTTCTTCCTTGGTTTTAGAAAAAGTATGATATCCATCTCCCCGGGCAACAAAAAAGAGATAATCGTTTTTATCGGGATATAAAGCCGCGAGGATTGAAGCCTTCCCAGGGTTGTTCACAGGACCTGGCGGAAGGCCATCATACAGGTATGTGTTATACGGTGAATTTATTTTAAGGTCCCTGTTAAGCAGGCGGCGGGGGCTGTCTTTGATGATATATTGGATGGTGGGATCTGCCTGAAGCTTCATCCCGAGTTTTAACCTGTTATGATACACTCCTGAGATTATTGATCTTTCTGTGTCATAAATGGCTTCCCCTTCAATAATAGAAGCCAGGGTTATCATTTCCAATTCACTGAATCCCATTTCATCAGCCCTTGTCCGCAGGTCATCTGAAATATTTTTTTGGTATTCCTCTATAATTTGAGTGAGGACATCTTCAGGAGAATCATCCTCCTGGAAAAAATACGTATCCGGGAATAAAAATCCTTCTAATGATTTTGACGGGATGCCTGTTTTACTGATAAATGACCTGTTTTTGCAGAGAGCCAGCACTCCCTTTTTATTGAGCCCAAGTTTTGCCTCTAAAGCTTCCGAAATTTTGTCCATTGTCCAACCCTCAAGGAGGGTAACTTTTATTAATACGGGCTTTCCTTCGACCAATTGACGGATTATTTGGTAATTATTTTTAGGGTCCAGGAGTGTGAATTTACCAGCGGGGATATTTGTTTCATGCCCAAGTATTTTTACTGCCATCAAAAATGTTCTTTCATTGGTAAGGATTTTTTGTTCTTTCAATTCACTGCCTATTGCCGCAAGGGAAGCTCCTTTTGAAATCTCAACTTGTGTTGTTTCAAAGGGGTTATCCTGGGGCCAGAATACGATTGTTCCATGAAAAGCAAAGATGCTTACAGCAATAGTCCCTAAGAGTACGAGTGCAGGTTTGCCCAAAGGATGGTTAAGAAAAGGAAAAAGACCCATTTTAGCGGGCGAAATTTAAAAATTGATCAGACTAAAGTCAACTAATAGAGTTCAGATAAGGTAAATAAGGATAAAAAGGTGTATCCTATCTATCTGGTTGTTGAAAAACGTTTGGTTCACCTCTTTTCACTACAGTAACTTTCTCAGTTTATGAATAAGAAAAAAGAAGAGAAAAATGTACATTTATTGGAAGGCTGGACATTTTCGAAAAAGAATTATTTTTTAGGAGCAATCGGCCTGGCAACGATTATTTTTGGTTATGTCGTTATGGCTTCAGGGACTGTAAACAGTTTTCAAAGCCTGACCCTGGCGCCCATTATGCTCTTTGTAGGATACCTGATTATCATTCCGATTGCATTAATCTACCGGGATAAAAAGAAACAGTAATTTTTGGGATCGTAGTTCAGTTGGTTAGAACGCCGGCCTGTCAAGCCGGAGGTCGCGAGTTCGAGTCTCGTCGATCCCGCAGATAGAACATACCAAACTTCTCTGACGGAAGCCCTCGTTTTATGACGGGGGCTTTCTATTTCCAATAGTAGCTGTCTAAAAGTGATAGAGTAGTCAATCCTATTCAAACATAAGTCAAACATACCCTAATAATGGACACACTTTTGATGGACACACCCCCACCCACCCAACCTTTGGGGGCACCCCCCTGTTTATATGTTATATGCCACTCTCACACCAAACAGGTAAAAAGGTTGGCTGATTGGAAAAAAGGGGGATTTGGGGGTAAATTGAAGAGATGAAAAGATCAACAATCAAATGAAAAAATCATTTATTCTTATAGTTTCACTAATGCTATCGATTGGGTATTCTCAATATCAAGAAGTTATAGATGCCTTAGAGGCCTTAGAGGCAATTCCACAAGAGCCTCCAAAAGCAGAAGAAATAATGAATCAATTTATTCTGACAAGACCAGATGATGACAATACAGAGGAATTAAAAAGGATAAGAAATAAATTCAATGAATTGAAGATAATTCAATCTGGATTAAAGAAAACGGGAGAAGATTGGGGAGGAATGTCAACTATGGGAGGAGGATTGGATTTATTCACCGATGAAAATGGACATGTATTGATAGCACACATAGAAACTGCTTGGGAAAGTAATCTTCATGTTGAAGAATTTTACTACCAAAATGACTCTTTGTTTTTAATTCATTCTGTACAAGCTTATTACAAATATACTGGTTATTGGGCTCGTTACGACCAAGATGATGAGATCGGAGCCTATTATGCAGAACAGTTTTACTTTCACAATGATAGTTTAATTATATGGCTACATGAAGAGGGTGAGGGTGAGGAGAGAAGTGATTCAGAGTGGTTTAAAAAAAAACAGAAAAGGATGTTGGCAAAAAGTCAAGAATTATTGCATAGATACCATGATACTGACGGTGAATCAGATGGTAAATATTGGCAACCTGAATTATATACACCTTTAGGAGAATAGAATAACCACCACTCCAAATTGATTCCTCTGGGTAAATTGAAGAGATGAAAAAGA
>ERZ651768.628-NODE-628-length-26447-cov-17.438187_pt1 | contig 26447 bp, 25 predicted proteins | sample MGYA00514754_ERZ651768 | MGnify/ENA metagenome assembly ERZ651768
TGGATTCTTCTTTTGTTGCTGAACTTTTTGACACAATCACAGATACATCAAATACAGCAGACTCCGTGGATATTTTATCAGATATTTTTTCTAGCTTGACGGATGATCTATACCTGGGCATCCAGGGCGAGCTTGAAATAACAGATGTCACTGATTCTTCTCTTGCAGGAAATTTTAATTCTATCATGCTTAAGCCAGCCTTCCACTTTCCCCCCCATATGGTAACTGTAACCAGTGGCGAATTCACATTTAATGAAGTGGCTATTCCAGGATTAAATACAACAAATAACGACCCATATCTTTCAAAATCAATTGCTCTGTATCCTGCTTACCCAAACCCATTTAATCCCAGTACAACGATTCAATTTTCGGTTCACCAAAAAACAGAAGATGCATCCCTGGTATTATACGATATCAATGGGAGAAAGCTGGAAACCATATTTACAGGATCAATAGACCCTGGGCTCCACAAGATTCAGTGGCATGGCGCCCAAAATCCAAGCGGTATTTATTTTGCCGTGTTTCAGGCTGAAAACACAATCCAGTCCAGAAAATTGATTCTGGTTAAATAGTGACCGATATACAATTAAACCACCATGAAGTATTGAATGACCTTCTTTTACTCAAGTGGAGCGATGGATCAGAAAACGCCCTTGAACTTAAACCCATGAGGGATAATTGTCCCTGTGCCCATTGTGCTGGAGAAACGGATGTGTTTGGCAATATTTATAAAGGTCCGCCCCAGGCCATGAAGAAGGAAAGCTATATTATAACGGGAATACAGCCTGTAGGATATTATGCAATACGCCCCTTTTGGAAGGATGGACACCATGACGGGATTTACTCATTTGAATTTTTAAAAAAACTGTGCTCTACATTTGATTCTTAATTAAAATATTGCTTTCCCGCTTTCCAAAAAAGAGCGCGGAAAAAAACAAAGTAAACACTATGTTTGACGTCAGGATTATGATGCTATAGCCTTTAATTATGACCCGATTTATCGTTCTTATCCTATTTATTCTTTCTCTGGGAATTTCAAAAGAAGTAAAGATCAGGCAAATTTCTTTGTCCGGTCTAATTACAAATCCAAAACAGGAAATATCAGGAATGGATTGGTATAAAGACAACCTCTTCCTTTTACCGGAAAACCTGGGAGGGTTTCTGTTTATGATCCCAAAGAATCAAATTCAGGATGCTCTGCGGTCAAATAACTCCGATCCCATTTTACCACGGCAAATAAAATTTACAACCCCTGACTATTCCAGTGTGATTGATGGGTTTGACGGATTAGAAGCCATAGCATTCCAGGGGAAGAAAGTTTTGATCAGTATTGAGGCGGAATCCAATGACACCATGGTAGGATATGTGGCCTGGGGGCAGATTGATCCTGAAACATTTGCAGTCAAAATACCAAAAGAGAATCTAAAAAAAATCGAAACTCCAATACAGATCAGTAATATGACCTATGAAAGCATCATCGTACATAACAACAGAGCTGTTTTGATATATGAAGCCAATGGTTTAAACCTTCAGGAAACGGTTCAGCAGCCTGTGGTCTCTCTGCTTCATTTCTCAGCAAAAAAAATGAAATCACCCAACATAGAATATCGAATTACAGATGCAACCAGGATCGATCAAAATGGAAGGTTCTGGGCAATCAATTACTTCTGGCCCGGGGATAAAAAAAGATTGAAGCCTGCTGCTGATCCTATTGCAGAAACATCTGGTGAAGGTAAAACCCACCAGAGTTCAGACGTAGTTGAACGATTGATCGAATTTGAGATCAAAGATGAAATAATCAATTTTTCTGATCATGAACCTATACAGCTGGAATTGGATAAAGACGCCCCTCGCAACTGGGAAGGGATCGTGCGCATTGATGATATAGGATTCTTGATAGCAACGGATAAACATCCCGAAATGATCCTGGGTTTTGTCCCAGTCAAGTAAGTGAAACATTTTTCTCTTCTTTTTTATTTTATTCTGTTCCTTGTTTCATCGTGCGGGGATCAGCAGGAAAAGCCTTACGTACTGCTCATATCCTTTGATGGGTTTCGCTCCGATTACCTGGACTGGTACGATACCCCCCATATGGATCGGTTTGTAAAAGAGGGGGTTCGGGCTGAGGGACTCATTCCCGTATTTGTTTCAAAAACGTTTCCGAACCATTACAGTATCGCTACCGGTCTTTATCCGGAAAATCATGGTTTAATCGGTAACCATTTTTATGATCCAAAATTTGAAGAGCATTATTCATTAAGTGACCGGTCAAAAGTAGAAGATCCAAAATTTTACAGTGGCGAGCCGATCTGGGTCACGGCGGAAAAACAAGGTATACAGAGTGCATCTTATTTCTGGGTCGGAACAGAAGCACCCATAAAAGGAATTTATCCCAGCAGGTGGAAACGGTACGACCATGAATACCCCTTTGAGTCCCGGGTTGATTCTATTGTTTCATGGTTCTCCTTACCTGAAAATGAACGGCCCCGGCTATGCCTCCTGTATTTTCATGAACCGGACCACACGGGGCATGACACTGGCCCAAAAAGTAAGGAAACAGCAGCCATGGTGACTCAAATGGATTCCCTGTTTGGTACTTTGCTTGCAAAACTGAATGCACTGACAATTGCATCAGATTTGAATATTATTGTTGTTTCAGATCATGGTATGGCCGAAATCAGTTCTGAACAAACTGTAAACCTTGCCGATTACATTGATATGAATTTGGTGACCCAGGAAGGTTCCGGCCCCTATTCCCTTTTATACGGTGCAGAACACACTACAATGAAAAAAGCTGTACAAGCTTTAAATGGCGCACCCCACATTACTGCTTACCTTAAAGAGGATATCCCGGAACGGTTTCATTTTAAGAATCATTATCGTATAAAAGATGTGCTGGTGCTTGCAGATGAGGGCTGGTATATCCAGAACCAGGCCATCAGTAGTTTATCAGAAGCTGGAGAATATATACCGAAAGGCGGCACCCATGGTTACGATAATCAATTAAGAAGCATGCAGGCCTTATTCATTGCAGGGGGCCCAGCGTTTAAACCTGGGACTGTGACTCCACCCTTTGAAAATGTTAATATTTACCCATTAATTTCCCACATTCTCAACATTGATCCCCATCAGGATATGGATGGGGATCTTGAAAATATTATCCATATATTAAACAAATGAAATATTTAATCAGAATCATTTTCATCCTAGCGATGGCTCCCCAGAATCTATTCGGCTGGGGTAGCACAGGACACCGCATTGTGGGAAAAGTTGCAGAAACATATTTGACTAAAAATGCCAAAACACAGATTAAAAAACTGATGGGTCATCACGATCTTTCCAGAATGAGCATCTGGGCTGATGAAATTAAATCTGATCCTCAGTGGAAGCATGCCAGCGATTGGCACTGGTGCACCATACCAGATGGTGAAGATTATGAAACAGGTAAGCATAAGGGACAGGCCGTTGAAAAAGTAAATGAATTTATTAAAACTCTCAAACGCAAGAATACGACAATAGATGAAAAACAGGTAGCCTTAAAATTCCTGGTGCATCTTGTGGGTGACCTTCACCAGCCCCTTCATGTAGGCAACGGCACTGACCGGGGAGGAAACAACGTAAGGCTGAAATGGTTTGGGGAATCAACCAATTTGCACAGCATCTGGGATACAAAACTGATCCAACACCAAAACCTGAGCTATACTGAATACGCAAATTATTTACTGCTGGATGAGGATCGGGGAAACATCAGGGAATGGCAAGGAGACTCCCTCCTGGTTTATGTCCATGAATCCAGAGACTTGCGAGTGCAATGCTATGAATTTTCAGGGGATAATTTGAAGTGGGATTTTTTTTACACTCATAAAGGACTTCTGGAGCAAAGGCTCCTCCAGGGCGGAGTGCGGCTTTCCGGAGAACTAAACCGGATCTTTAAATAATTTTATTTTGATTTACCCTGGGCAGCAACTTCTGCTGCTTTTTTAGCGATCGCTTCCTGGTCACCCAGGTAATAATTTCTGATCGGCTTTAGACTTTCATCCAGCTCATAGACCAAGGGAACTCCTGTGGGAATATTGAGGCCAACAATATCTTCATCAGAAACAGTATCTAAATACTTCACCAGAGCTCTCAGGGAATTCCCGTGTGCAACGATGAAAACCCGCTTTCCGGATTCAATATCCGGCTTAATCGATTCATGCCAGTAGGGCAGGAACCGGTCCACGGTGTCTTTTAGACACTCGGAAGCAGGGAGGTCATTCGGAGCCAAGTCACTGTACCGTTCATCAAACCGGGGATGCCGTTCATCATCTGAATCCAATTGTGGCGGCGGTGTTGAATAACTCCGGCGCCAGATCAAAACCTGTTCATCACTATATTTTTTGGCCGTTTCAGCTTTATTGAGGCCTTGCAACGCACCATAGTGACGTTCATTCAATCGCCAATTATATTTGATTAAAATGTCATTCTCACCCATTTCTTCAAGACAAATTTCCATGGTACGGTTTGCACGCATTAACAAAGATGTATGAGCCACATCGAATTGAAATCCTTCTTCCTTAAGAAGTTTTCCAGATTCTCTGGCTTCTGCTTCGCCTTTTTCAGTTAGATCAACATCCGTCCAGCCTGTAAACCTATTCTCTAAATTCCACTGGCTTTCACCATGGCGCAGTAATACAAGTTTAGTCATTTCAGTAATTATTGGCTGTTAAATACACTATTCTCTCATCTGAAATTCCAAATCTCTTTTTCCAGACGAAAGGGTTTTTTCAGTAGATTTGGTTATGTGCGGACGAAAGACGCTAACCAGGGATCTGCAATCCATTATTGAGGAACTGGCCATTGATGAATACCTGGATGATGGGTTTGAACCCAGTTACAATATAGCCCCCACTCAATTTTCTCCTGTGTTAATTGGAAAAGATGATTCTCGTGTACTAAAAAAGATGAAATGGGGATTAATACCAAACTGGTCAAAGGATGAGGCCATTGGTTCCAAAATGATCAATGCCCGTTCAGAATCGCTGTTAGAAAAACCATCCTTTCAAAACCTGGTTCATCAACATCGATGTGTGGTGATCACCGATGGGTATTTTGAATGGAAAAAGGGAAACGAAGGAAGCCAGCCCTTTTATATTTCTCATCCGAAGAAAAAACTGCTCCCCATGGCTGGCCTTTGGACAACATGGGAATCTTCATCATCCAGGATGATTTCTAGTTACACCGTAATTACAACCATTCCACAAAAAGCCATAGCTCATATCCATAACAGGATGCCCGTTATCTTAAATCCAATCGCTATCGATGAATGGATCCAATGTGAAAAGAATACACCTGACATTGCTATGGCCAACCTGGTGCCCTATCCAGGAAATCTTTCATTTTATCCTGTTTCAACCTTTATGAATTCACCAAAGAATAATTCCAAAGAGTGCATTCGTTCAACTCAGGATTCTAAAACTCTTGATCTTTTTTAGTCTGGGGATTTGGGCGATTCAAAATCAAACTGACAGAAATCAAATCCTAACCAATTTATAAGTGTTTAGTTGGAATATGTTCGTTGATATAAAAATTGAATTTTATACTAACATAACATGACCAATTCTAATTAAAATCCACCATCTCAATCGAGACGGTAAAAAATGAATCTAACTAAGGAGAAACACATGAATCGTTCTAAACGAATCTTGGCTAGCCTCCTCATATTTTCCCTAACATCATTCCTTTCCGCACAAATGACTGTGTCTGGAACTGTTACGGATGCTGCAACTGGATCTGCACTTGCAGGTGCAAACGTTGTAGTGGATGGGACAAATAATGGGGCAGCCGCAAATGCCAGTGGTGCATTTACAATCAGTAACGTACCCAATGGTGCAACCCTTACCGCATCCATGATCGGCTATGCTGATGCTTCCATGGCCGCTGCCAGCACTGTGAATTTCAGACTTTCAGCATCATCAATTGAAATGTCTGGTCTTGAAGTATTGGCATCCCGCGCTGACGAAAAAACACCCGTGGCTTATACCAATGTTACAAAAGCAGATCTGGAAGCCCGGCTGGGATCACAGGATATTCCTATGGCCTTAAACACAACCCCCAGCGTATACGCAACCCAGCAGGGCGGCGGTGCCGGTGATGCCCGCATCAATGTACGTGGCTTTAACCAAAGAAATGTCGCGGTGATGATCAATGGTGTCCCCCAGAATGATATGGAAAACGGCTGGGTGTACTGGTCTAACTGGGACGGTGTAGGTGACGCATCTCAATCTATACAGATGCAGCGTGGGTTAAGTGCTGTAAACCTAACTACTCCTTCCATAGGTGGGAGCCTAAATATTATTACAGATCCAGCAGGCAATTCCAGAGGCGGAAGCTTTAAACAGGAAGTAGGTGCTGGCTCATTATTGAAAACCACCCTGAATTATAACACTGGTTTAATGGGGAATCTGGCAGTCAGCGGAGCCATTGTCCGTAAAACAGGTGAAGGTGTCATTGATAAAACCTGGACCGATGCCTGGGCCTATTACCTTGGCGCCAGTTACCAGATGAATGATGCCAATCGTTTTGAAGTGTATGCCATTGGTGCTCCTCAGCGTCATGGACAGAATTTGTATAAGCAAAACGCTAGTGTTTATGATGCAGAGTTTGCTAAAGGAATGGATGGGTATGATCCAGGAGCCATTTGGAATGGATTAGGTTATCCAGATTCTGAAGGTGAATTCACTGCACCTGCAGATGGTGGTGATCCTAGATTGTTCAATCAAAATTGGTCACCTGTTAGTTCATCCTATAAAGGTAAACAATATTGGTATATGTATGGTGAAGGCGGCTTATTTGGAGGGGGAACTGTTGATCGACACAATCCTGATTATTTGAATGAAAGAGAAAACTTTTTTCATAAACCACTGGTTAACCTAAACCACTACCTAACTATTAATGACCAAATGAGACTATCATCAATTCTTTACTGGTCAGGTGGTTCAGGAGGTGGTACGGGTACATATGGTAAAATCCCAACTGTAGATGCTGAAGGTAATTTAGGAGACGATGGTCATAAATTTTATTATGGACCTTCTCCTTGGACCCGTGACTGGAATGCATTGATTGCAATGAACTCTGGTACAGATGATACTGTTTATGTTGATAAAAGTGCACTTGGCAGGACCCACGGTGCTGATAATAATCAATCGGTGGGTATATTAAGAAACAGCATTAACAGGCAAAGCACAATCGGCGTGATTTCCAAATTAAACTACGACCTAAGTGACGCAATTGGACTGCAGCTTGGACTGGACTGGCGGACAGCAGGGATAGAACATGCCCGGGAAGTTCGCGACCTCATGGGTGGTGACTACTACCTTAACACGGCAGATGATAATCATCCTGATGGTAAACGTTCTGTGTTGGGTGATATTATTGCCTACCACAATGAGACCACGGTGGACTGGTTGGGCTTTTTTGGACAGGGTAGCTATTCATCCGGACCAATAAATGCTTATGGTATGGCTGGTTTTTCAACAATAGCATACACCTACCAGGATCACTTTACAGTCGCAGATGCAGTTATAGATCATGGCGATCCTATTACCACGATGCAGTTCAAAGGCGGCGCCATGTACGATGTAAATGATAACATAAGCGCATTTGCAAACTTTGGTCTGGTTGAAAAACCGCCGATCATGGATAATGTGATCTACTTTGATGGAACAGTTGCTTCTGATCCAGCAAACGAAAAATTCCAAAGCATTGAAGCTGGAGTAAATTTTCGTGCTGGTAATATGGCTGTTAAAGCCAATTACTACATCACTGATTGGATTGATCGTAACCTTACAAAAGCAGTTACCACGGGACAAGGTTCCAGCGGTGATACGGATGTAATCTTCCTCACCGGTGTAAATCAAAATCACTCCGGACTTGAAGTAGAAGCATCCATGCAGGTTATTGATATGCTTCGTTTAGATGTTGCAGCAGGTCTGGGAACTTGGAAATTTGTAGATGATGCTACGGGTAATTACCAAGAATACACAGAAACTGGCACAGAACAAACGACATACACTTATGCGCTTAAAGATCTTAACGTTGGTGATATGCCACAAACATCTATGGCTCTAGGCACGACCTTAACCCCTATTGCTGGGCTAAGTGTGCAGGCTCTTTTCAATTATTATGACAAGAACTATTCAGATTGGAGCCCATCTGCTCGGGAAGTTGACAGTGATGGTGCAGCTGATAGAGAACAAGTGTGGATGGCACCTTCATACAGCAAGCTGGATCTTCATGTTAATTATGACCTGCCTATCAGTATTGCAGGTACTAAGATGACTGCATTTGCCCATGTATTTAATGCATTAGATGCTGTTTATGTACAAGATGCTGTTGACCATAGTCAATACAATAGCTGGGGTGATCAAGAACACAAAGCCCATAACGCTGAAGTTTTTCTGGGAATCCCCAGAAACTTCAACGCTGGTCTAAAAGTTAATTTCTAATTTGCATTAGAAAATACTAGAATAAAAAAGCCCCCAAACGGGGGCTTTTTTATTTCTTAAAATATATCTGGAAAATCTATATCCAGTATTTCAGCAAGTTTATCCTGCAGGTTCACGCCAAATACCAGACCAATGGTGGTCCAGTATGTTTTGGTATCTTTATTTATGACTCCCGAGACCCAGTTAAACTGACTGGTTAAACCAACGGTCAAGGGTGTTGGCAACAGGTTGAATACGGCTGAGCCTCCTAAAGTAAAGCCGTACCCGGGAGAAACAAGCCCTCCACCGATCTTGATCCCCGTTTCCATGGTGCTTGGAACCCAGGCCCAGGCGATCCTGGGATCAATCTGGGCAATCAAAAAATAACTGAGAGTCTGGAAATTTTCCTGTACGGAATCAGACTTAAAATCAAACCAGTTCACTTCCAGCCCCAGGTCAATATCTTTACCATCAAATTCAAACATATTCCGTCTGCCGAGCCCAAATGTATAATTGACACCTTTAATATGATCTTTTAAAGTACTTTCAACTAAGATTGGCTGGCCATAGGCTATGGTCAGAAATGATTTTGGTCCGGAACCCAGGATTGAATCCTGCACGGCCCGTTTTGTCTCCCTGGCAAGCCTGCGCGCTTCTTTCCGTGCCTGTTTTGCTTCCTTTTTAGTTTTCTTTGCTTCTTCTTGCGCATAATCTTCCACATCTTTTGTTTTCCGTATGGCATCAAGTGTTGCAGCCGCTGCAGCTGCCTCCAGCCTCGCCCGTTCCGCTTCCCTTTCTGCATCGTACATGGTTTCAATCGCTTTTTGGGCGTCTTTTCTGGCTTCCTCCATACGTGCCTGAAATGATTCTACATCTTTGGCCTGACCCTCTGCTTTTTTCAAGAGTTTCTGTGCATTTCTAGCTCTTTCATTTGCTTTTTCCAGGGCTTCCTTGGCTATCCTCAATTCTTCATTTGCTTTACTTAATGCTTCCACTGCGCGAGCGGCAAACTCTATGGCTAGATCCAGGTTATCAATTTCCAGGAGCCCATGATCTATAATTTCTCTGCCGGTCCATTCATACTTATAGGCATATTTATCGGGCTGCATATAGGGCACGATTTTCCGTTCCAGTTCTTTCCCATCCTGTTTCATAATCACCCGCACCGTTTCTCCAAGTTTTCTGTCGTGTATGAATTCCTTAGTCTGAATTATTGTATTCTCTGAATTAAAATACTGGATCATCCTTAGATAGGCTCCTTTCTCCCAGTATAACAGATGACGTCCTACAAATTCACCATTAGAATCGAAATAAGATGATTCCACTACCTCAGAAAAAACATTATTTTCTCTTACAAACGTATAATTGAAGTGGTAATAGAAATACTTGAAACCAACAGCATCCCTGAATGAAGCTTCCCGGGGGCGGCCATCACTCCTGCTTATAAATTCTGCAATCCATCCTGGTCGTACATAGCTGAGTTCATTTGCATAAAGATAGGGATCGAGCCTGGATGTGTTGCCGCCCGTATGAAACTCAACCTTATACTCAGACCGTGCTCCTGATCTTGACCAGATGAGATAATAGGTTTCCTTAGCTTCCCGATCTTTTCCAAAGCGGGTCACATACTTGATCCTGTTTTCTTTATTGTACGTGACCTGATAATGTTGCTTTCCGTAGAAACTTTGGGGTTCTCCTCTCAAGTCTACAATCCTGCGATATGCATTCCAGTATTTATAATATTCAACCCGCGGCTGTTGTTTCGCTGGAGGTAAAGCATTGTCCTCGGTTCCAAATATGTATGATGTATTAAAAAGTAGAAAGAGATACGTTAATAGATGAGAACTGTTTATCAGGCCAGCCCCCAGCTCATCAATACGATCATGGCAAAAAACAATGAAAATCCGACCCACGCTCCTGCCTGGAATCGTTTATTATAATCAACGACTTCCTCATCCAGGGTCTGGTAGTTCAGCACGATTGTTTCATGGTCCCCTTCATCCACAAAGACATCCAGGCGACCCATGATAAGAATGTCATTTAACATTTTTTCCTTGGAAGTTAATGCGTTGGAGTCCTGGGTATAATCATTTGAAAAATATCCAACCTTGTGCCATCCCGGTAACACATCAACCCAGTTCCTTAATGGGGTATAGCCCACCAGTTGATTATCCACATAAATGGGCAACCCTTCCGTGTCACAGATGATTTCCAGGGTGGTTCGCTCCCGGGCATCCTTCCAGGAAGTTGGATGTGTTTTTTTCTGGGCATCCTTTGGATCCGGAAAGACAAAGGAGGGATTTACTTCTTTTGCCTGGATAAATTCAGCATAGGTCAATACAATCAGTACTTTTCTCCCTTGGTCATAAAGCATGACATCAAAGACACCTATCTTGCGGTTCACCTGGATCGAAAGCTGCAGTGAATTCTGGGACCAGGTTTGTTGTACATCCCGAATTGGGTATGAAATCATATCACTGAAATAGCCGGGATCCGGTCTTATAATGTTATAAAAGTTCAGGATAAACCAGTTTTCCTGTTCAATCCAGCTGGACACATCCCTTCTTTCAATGTAACTGGAAAGGAGGAATTCTATTTTAAGGCCCGTTTCCGTGGGCTCCGACTTTGCAGAAAGAATGACAGGCATATCCTGAGCCGATCCCCAGCCGGACATTAAAATCCATATTATAATTCCCCAGCCATACTTTCTGGGGGAAAAAATATTCATTTTATTCCGTTGATTCCGGGTCAGCCACCGCCAAATTGATTCGAATATTTTGGGTCCGGCCCTGAGGAATATAAATATCCTGGTAATCCGGAATTTTCATGGCGAACGGCGGCGGCGGAGCATCTGGGTCCACAATTCGTACACGATGCCATCCCGGTTTAACAGCTAGTCTCTTTGGAATGGGTGTTTTCCCGATTAAAGAACCATCAACAAACACATTTGCACCTTCCAGGTTGCAGGACAGCCTAAGAAATGTTTTTCGATCTGACAGATCAATAGGCAAAAAATTAATCTGTTCCGTGTTTTCTAGTTTCCGCGTTTCCCGCTTCACCTGTGTGGTTATCGGGGTCTGGTTTAATAGTTCCTTTGCTGTCTGCCGGGCTTGTTCCGTTACACTGCCAAACTTATTTTCCATATCGACTCTTGGGTTTTGTCTTACGGCAATCACCGGTTTTTCCCCCGACAAGGCCCTCATAAGTTCTTTATGGGTACCTTCCCCAACAATGCCATCAACATTGGCACTATTAAAGCCCCGATCAAGCTGGAACTGCATAACCGCATCCTCTGTTTTAAGTCCAAAATCTCCATCTACACCATCTCTATAGACTCCTGTTGTACCCAGATCATATCCTAAAGCCACAAGTGCTTCCTGGAGAGCTTTTACTTCCTGGGGGCGCCGGGACCCAGCAAGAAGCATTCCATCATTCAGTACAAACGAAACATCAACTGTTTCACGGTTAATCTTTCTTGGTTCAGGGGGCGGTGGCCCGCTTATTTCTATTTTTTGTTTTCTAACAATCAGGGGCTTGGGATCTTCTTTAATAATAGTAGCGCCTCGATTTCCTGCGATATTGTCATCGCCTGGAACATCTTCTGTTGAATACCAGTTTTTATACCAGACAAAATATTTTTCTGGGCCATATTTGTCCCGTGCATAAATAAAAGAATCATAAAAGGGAGAACCCTTGGATTCTTGTTTGGGGAGAGAAAATACGCGGTTATTATTATTATTTTCTGAAAGTTCAACCTGAGACCTGAGACTGTCATTTAAAGATTCCCAGACCTGGACAAGGATCACCCTGCTTGCCGCAGAATGGAATATTTCAAAATCTTCTATGGGTCTCTCAAATAAATATCCCAGCTGAATCGATTCATTGTTTTCTGTGATTTCAATATCCATCAAAGGCGGTTCAAACTCAATATATTCAACCGAGGATGGACTCAAATATGTCCCATTTAGAGTGATATAGAACCAGTTTTCCTGGCCGGACCAACCAGCAATATTTTCAATATCCATTACATCGCTGGTAACAATCCGCAATAATGTACCATTGCTTTTTTTATGGGTGGTGATCAACTGGACTTGATTCGACCATAGAAATGAAATACAAGTCAGCAAAATAGTGCTGTAAAGTTTGATATGTGTTTTCCTAGATATCATTTAATGCTTCACGAAGCCTGGTTATCGCATTCAACTCTTCCATTGAATCCTCCCCTTTTAACTCTTTTTCTCGTATCTGGATCCGAAGGGATTGAATTTTTTCCTTTAGAGGCTCGGATTTTAAGATTTTCAAACAATCAGATACAATTTCTTCAGGTGAAATATTTTGGTTTTCTGAAAATAAGATTTGTGCAACAGAATCCCGTTCATGTTTATCCTGAAAATACTCGATTATTGCAGAGGATTCCACAGCCAAATTTTCATCCAATAAATATCCTGCTAATCTTTTTAATAAGGGCGTTTTAAACAATTCCAGTGAAATATGTTCCATTACATACTTCCTGACAGAATCATTATCCTGAACCAGAAGCTGGAGTAATTCAATCTGAGCTTTGTCCACCCGGCTTGAAAACAGGACTTCGGGTGATGGTGGAAGTTCCGGATCAGCATTATATACGGGATTAACACGCTGGCTTTTCATTGTTCGAATCAGATCCTGTTCGTCAACCATTAATTTTTCAGAAATGATCCGCACCATATCATTGCGTATAATCCCGTTCTCTATACCCTTGATCTCCCGAACCAGGGCAATAATATATTGTTGACGGTCAGCGCCTTGAAGCTCTGATCCCCGATTAAATTCCACATGAAAGTCAATATATCGCTGGGGCAACTCGATCGCTGAGATTACAGATTCTTTTCCTGCATCACCAACCCAATCATCCGGATCCTGTCCTTCAGGAGGACGTACAATAGAGGGTTCCAGATCTGCTTTCAGCAAAACCCATCCTGCCCGGATAGCAGCATTTCCTCCTGCTTCATCACCATCATAAAGTAATACAACCTTATTTGTGATACGGCTCAGTGCTGTTGCATGACTTGGCGTGAATGCCGTACCGGAAACCGCAACCACAGGATGGATGGATGCTTGATACAGTTTAAGAAAATCCATATATCCCTCTACCAGGACAGCATATCCCTCTTTTCGAATCGCATCCCGGGATGCCTGTAAGCCATAGAACACACTGCCTTTCCTATACAGGGGGGTTTCAGGTGAGTTTAAATATTTTGCAGGGTCGTCACTGTTAAAGATTCGCCCTCCAAATGCAATGGGCTTTCCTGATGGATGAAATACCGGAAACATGATTCTGGATCGAAAGCGGTCAAAGGTTCCTTTATCTGAGTGCGTGAATAATCCCGACTGTAAAATTTGAGAATGGGTAAATCCTTTTCCCTTACACTGCAAAACCAGCTGGTCCCAGGTGTCATGGGCAAACCCCACCTTAAATTGTTTTAATATATCTTCCGTAAGTCCTCGCTGGGTCAGATAATTCAATGCATCCTTTCCATCAGGTGAGAACAAATTATCCTGGTACAGCTTTACTGCAATTTCATGGAGATCATAGAGTACGGAAAATAATTCAGAACTGCCGTCTCCTTTTTCAAATTCGATTGGAATATTATACCGGTCTGCTAATATCTTTATTGCTTCCGGGAAGGGAATCTTTTGATATTCCATTATAAAAGAAAAAACATTCCCGCCGGAGTTGCATCCAAAACAATGATAAATCTGCTTAGCCGGGGCAACGCTGAAGGAGGGTGTTTTTTCACTGTGAAAGGGGCATAATCCAAAATAATTCGCCCCCCGTTGTTTTAATTCCACATATTGAGAAACCACGTCAACAATGTCTGCTGAATCACGAACCCGTTCTATTATATCCTGAGGAATTCTTGCCATCAGGGCTGCGTTAAATGTTTTATATAAGATTCACTCATTGAAACCGGGTCCTCCCAGTTAAAAAATGAGACCAGGGCACTTCGGAACTTATTCCCCTGCTGAGCTATACGGGAATTCCCTTCAATGATCATGGTCCATTTCTGTAAGGGTAATATGGCAATGAACCATACAAATACCATTAAAATGAAACAGCCTTTGATTGATCCGAAAATAAATCCGAGAGATCCATTCATCAATTGATTGCTTTTGGATAGTAATGCGATATGTACCAGTTTAGTTAAAACCCTTGCTGCAAATAGGGCAGCAGTAAACAATAATGCAAAGGACAAAAAGATGCCCAACCATTCATCTGTAGGTAATACTTCATTTAGTTTTATCGAAAGGCTTGCACTGTTGGAAATGGAGATTAAAATAGAAAGAGCCAGGCCCAACAGCCTGCCCAATTCCTCTATAAATCCCCGCTTAAAACCATTATAGCCTAGAAAAAGGATAAATAAAACAGCCAGTCCATCCAAGAACCACGACATTTATTCCAACAATTCCCTCAGGATCATATTAGCTGTTTTTCCATCAACACTCCCTGCACCGCGCTGCATAACAACCGGCATTACTTTCCCTACGTCTTCCATTCCAATTGAACCCGTTTCCTCAATCACAGATACAACTAATGATCGGGTTTCATCTTCAGTCATCATTTGAGGGAGATAGGATTCAAGAATGTTGAGCTCAATTTTTTCCTGTTCCGCAAGGTCTGGGCGGTTGGCTTGCTCATACATTTCAATCGACTCTCGACGCTGTTTTACCAATGTTTTTATAACGTTTAATCCTTCCTGATCTGACAATTTTTTACCCGAATTGATCTGCTGATCTTTCAATTTCGCAAGCAGGGTTCTCAAAGTGCCGGCGGTCTTTTTTTCGCCCGATTTCATGGCTGTGTACATATCCTCCTTGATGGTGTCAATAAAGCTCATGTTAACTGTTATCCACCCGCTTCATGGCCAGGAGTAAATAATCTTTATTGGTCCCAAATCCTATGTAGCGCCTTCCGCTTTGTTTCGAGGCAACTCCTACATCCCCGGCTCCCATGAATGGATCCAGGACCCAATTCAGTTTAAAACTGCTGGCTTCAAGGATTCTTGAAAACAGTTTTTGAGGGTAATGTCCACCTTCTTCCGCTATCCCTGGTATATCCACCCAGAGATTTGACTCAATGGATCCCTGGTGGTCCACTGGTTTACCTGTCTTCTTTCCTGCCGGGTGCTGTTTAAATAAAAAATCCTCTGTTTTCGTGGCAAACCAGATATCAGATGTTTCATTTTCCCAGGTCTTGCTATTTTTCATTTCATCAAATCTTCTTTTTCGCCAGATAATCCTGGATTGAATCTTAAAAGCATTGCTCAAGAGCCCCTGGTACATTCCAGAATATTGCCAGGGAGAAAAAAGGTAGATCGCACCTGTATTTTTCAGCACACGATGGGATTCCCCTAACCATGAATTATTCCATTGATAATATTCCTGGAGAGTTTTTCTCTGGCCCGATTCAGATGCTGGATCCCAGGCATCAACAGGGGGGTCTGCAATAATAAGATCTATAGACTGATCCGGGAGTTGGCGCAACCCATCCAAACATTTTGTGAGAAACATGCCTTCAAACATAGTTTCCAAGGTCATGGACATATCCTCCACCGTTTGAATTGCAGGAAGATATTTATTTAAATCATCGATGGTGAGTCCCGGGAAGGTTTCCAGGGGATTTGCGAATAGAGGGGAATTAACCTTCTCTGAAGATTCTGCCATTGTAAAATTTAGGGAATAATTGCTTTATATTTTTTTGAGAATCTGGTTTTCAATATTTTTCAATTGCCGCGGGTCATGAAAAATATTAAAGCCGTCTGTTTCAATGGTTAAGACCGGGTAATCTTCAACGGAATTGATCCATTTATCATAAGATATATTCAGGCTGTGCAGGTATTCAGGATTAATGGTTTGTTCATAATCTCTGCCCCTGGTCTTGATCCTGCTCAACAGCGTGTCTGTGGATGCTCTCAGGTAGACTACTAGGTCTGGTTTAATTAAAAAAGATGCCATGGCTGAAAAAAGTCCGGAATAGTTTTCCCAGTCTCGGTCAGACATATTTTCCATTTCATGGAGATTCCTGGCAAATATTTCAACATCTTCATAAATCGTCCTGTCCTGGATCACTCCTCCAAGGGATCTGGACATAAACTGGTGCATTTCAAACCGCTTATGAAGAAAGTAGATCTGCAGGTTAAAACTCCAGCGTTTCATATCACCATAAAAATCGCTGAGATAAGGATTGTTCGAAACGGATTCATAAAACGGTTCCCAACCTTGACGCTCTGCCATATGGCGGGTGAAGGTGGTTTTCCCCACGCCGATATTTCCCGCAAGACCAATGAATGGGTGGGCTGTTTTTCTAGTGACCGGCATGAACAAAAATACAAAAAACGATTCATATCTCTGTGAATGTTTTATTGCAGGATAAAAAATAATGTCTCATTTTAAACCATGGAAAAAAGGCAAATCATAAAAAAACAATACTCTCGTGCCTTGATATACACCAGAGCAGCAGCAATGAAAAAAATTCTCCCAGCTTTATTATACTCTCTCACTTTTTTAATTGGAGGGGAAATATCCGTTTCCATCTCCGAAGATCTGGTAAACGAATACCTGAATCTTATTGGCAATTACCAAATCATGACGGGTAAAAAAGGGGACCAGGCCACGTGGACAATTAATAACCCCCGGGTAAAATTTCAATATGGGAAAGCGGTATTCCTGACTACCATCTTATTTAAAAAAGGAAAGACTGACATTAAAAAAGATATTAAAAGGAATATAGATGTTGAATACAACTCCAACAAGAATACGTTGAAATTGGTCATCACGGATTCCTTGATAAAGATGGAACGGCGTGGAAATGTGCTTGGGAAAATTGATCTGGGTTCTATTTACCAGTCTGGGCTCATATTCCCCGGACCGAAACCAAGTATTGATTCCTTTAAACTAAAAACAAAGAAGGGAAGGGTAAAAATCCGCATCAGCACTCGGAAGAGTTATGTATATTTTGAAAAAGATGTTATTCGTTTTGCCCTTGACCTAGAATACGAATAAAAGGGCTCGTTTTAACGGAGTCTTTTGAATAAAGTCTGAATATATTATATGGTTTTTGAACAGGTTAAATCATATTCAGTTCTATCATTATTCATTTTTCATTCCCATCTTTCCTCCCAAGAAATTTTATTCACAGAAATTCAGCATATATGTTATTCGTCTGCCCTTTCGAACTATTGAAAGAACAGCAAAGTAACACAATTGCCATTATTGTCTTGTTTCTCATTTCAACCTCCTTGGTTTGAGTTTTATAGTACGTGTTTCATAATAAAAAACCCCACATTTCTGCGGGGTTTTTTATTTTATTTTTTTCGTTTAGAAAGAATATCCTGCATTGAAGAACAATCCATTCCATTTAACTCCATCAACTGGTTCAGCAAGTCCCAATACATAAAGGACACCAACTTGAGCACCTGTATCTCCTAACGGAAGACCAAGCCCAACATTGACACCGAAGTCTAAACCATAATCACCGGCTTCAAGATCGATCTCTTCACTAAAATTCATACCGTAGAATTCAGCTTCAATTTTACTCTTTCCGCCAATATGTGTACCTACATTGACACCTAGACCAAGAAATGCAGGACCAAGTGGATATGGCATTTGTGCCCAGAGATCTAGGTATTGAGCATTTACTTCTGCACTTATGCCATCATTTTCCATTTTATAGCCTCTAGGATGTAGTCCAACGCCAACTTGAAGAGGTAAGCTTCCTAGCCAGACACCTTTACTAATGCCAAAGCCAGGTGCACTTACCGTGCTCACGGAACCACCATCGCCTGCGTCAAGTGAATCTCCTGATGCTCCCATCATGCCATAACCGACATAGACTCCCCAACCTGGTAACTCAGGCTGGTCCTGTCCCATGACAAGACAGACGGGTAAAGTTAAAATTAATAATACCTTTTTCATTTTATCCTCCTTAGTTTGGATTTTTTGGTATGTTTATTTTCTAAATATACCAATTATATGAAAGAATCAAAAAAATTTGTAGATAATGGAACCCTGTCTCGAATTGGTATTTATGTGATGAAAATCTCTTTCCAAGATATGGCATCCACAAAATCCTGGGAATCAGCTAAAACTATAATTCTGGCGAAACCACTATAAACCATCTCCGTAATCCCATTAATTTCCCCGATCGTGAATAAAAAGGAAAAAGTGCTTTTTGTCTGTACCGGCAACAGCTGCCGCTCCCAAATCGCTGAAGGATTATTGAGGGAGCTTGCCGATGACCATTATGAGGTATTCAGTGCCGGAAGTCATCCCTCCCGCCTACATCCTGCATCCGTGGCTGTTATGGCGGAATGGGGAATAGACATTTCAAACCAGACCTCTGACAGCATCGATGAATACCTGGATAAAAACATTGATATTGTTATCTCGGTTTGTGATAATGCCAGACAGGCGTGTCCTACTTTTCCCGGTAATGTTACACGAATTCACTGGAGTATCGATGACCCCTTTCATGGATGGGGTGCTGACCCTGTAGACCTGAAGCCATACCAAGTAACCAGGCAGATCCTTAAAGAAAAAATCCAATCCTTTTTAAAAGAAAAAATTGACAAGTAAACTTTGTTTAGCCGATAAACTCGGCCAGCAGATTCACTAATTTGTTCTCCCCAATTTCCTCAAGATCATAGGTAACACGGGTAGATGGGTGTTTAATGTCCACCACGCGCCGAAGATCAATAGGGGTGCCAATCACAACTGCTTCACAGTTGGTTTGATTGATGGTTTCTTCTAGGTCCCGGATCTGTTCATCCCCATAACCCATGGCCGGAAGCAGGGTACCGATATCGGGATAATTCTGGAACGTTTCTGCAATGGTTCCTCTGGCGAAAGGTCTTGGATCTACAAGTTCTGAGGCGCCGCATTCTTTTGCCGCCACTACGCCTGCACCGAATTTCATTTCACCATGGGTCAGGGTCGGTCCATCTTCTACAACCAGTACCCGTTTGCCGGCAATAACATCGGGGTCTTCCACAGTTACAGGAGATGCGGCATCGACCACTTTAGCTTTGGGATTAACTTTGGCAATATTCTGACGGAGCTTCTCAACGTTTTCCGGTTCTGCGGTTCTTATTTTATTGATCACGATAACATCAGCCAGTCGCAAATTGGTCTCACCGGGATAATATTGGGTCTCATGGCCTGTCCGGTGCGGATCGGTGACCACAAGCAATAGATCCGTTTGATAAAAAGGCATATCGTTATTCCCCCCATCCCATAAGATAACGTCTGCCTCTTTTTCCGCTTCCCGGATTATGGCCTCATAATCCACGCCGGCGTAAACGATGGTGTCGCGGTTGATGTGCGGTTCATATTCTTCCATTTCTTCTATGGTACAATCATGTTTCTTCAGATCTTCGATACACTCGAACCGCTGTACGGCCTGGGCGCTCAGGTCACCATAGGGCATGGGATGGCGTATTACGGCTATCTTTTTCCCGGCGTTCTTCAGGATCTCTGATACTTTCCGTGTGGTCTGGCTTTTTCCACATCCCGTGCGTACAGCACAAATACCAATCACAGGCTTTGAGCTGACCACGGCTGTTCTTTTCAAACCCATCATTTTGAAATCAGCTCCAGCTGAGTTTACCACGGAACCCAGGTGCATAACATCCTCATGCCGTATGTCAGAATAAGAAAAAACAACCTCATTTACATTATGCTCTTGGATAAGGCTTTCCAGCTCGCTTTCCTCATGAATCGGAATACCAGCCGGGTACAAACTTCCAGCCAGTTCCGCCGGATAAATACGGCCCTCAATATTCGGGATTTGGGTAGCTGTAAAGGCAACAACCTGATATAATTCATTATCGCGATAGTAAGTATTAAAATTGTGAAAATCACGGCCCGCTGCACCCATGATAATGATTTTTATTTTATCCATTTGAATTTTCTCCACAAATACACAAATAATTTATTAAATAAAAGCGATCAATTTAGGACTTGCACTATGCATGTCACTACGCAAATAAGCATAAAAAGGTAAGCATTGCAAAATCATCCTAATCTAAACTGTACAATGATCATTTAACCTTTAATAAATGAATTATATATAAAAAAGGGGCGATTCCTCGCCCCTTTCTTTTTATAATTTTATAATAATTAGAATGCAATACCCATCTTGAACATGACCTGAGCAAAGCCGGCAGATCCGTCATAGACATTTTCGGCTATGTTGTATCGTAAGTTTAAATGGGTGTCAAGCACCAGCACCTTGAACCTTAAACCTGCCTGTACATGCAGACCGCTTGCTTCAATCATATTATCGACTAAGTAATCACCAAGTTTATCTTCCAGTCCTTCATTAAGAGCATCAACGTTCGTTAAATCATCTCCAAGCAGTTCTTTTACCATATCAACACTTGCCCTGGGTGTAGAAACGTGGCCACCAAAACCTGCACCAGCATTCAGGGCTGTCTTGGCTAGAAAGGGGATGGAAAGATCCATGATATTTTTCTTCATTGTAACAGCATAAGATACCCTGGCCCATCCAAAATCAACCGGTCCCAAGGTACTTAATACATTTTCAAATTCGAACTGGTACGCCCCAGCCGCAATATCTCCTTCTGCTTCAAGGGCAAAACCAAAAAGGTCAACAAAAGCATAACCACCAAAATTTACAGGGTTGGCTTCCATTTCAAAGGAGTTAACAGTTACAGCTGTAAGACCCTCGCCTTCTGTATGAGATAAGGCATCCAGTTTAGCCATGTCCTGACCGGCTTGAATCCCAAAACCGATTATTGCAAATGCAGAGCTGGGAAGCATCGCCAGTGTTAAAACCACTAAGAATTTCTTCATTTTATTTCCTTTTTTTATTTGTGAAATAATTTTACGGAGTTTACGATAAGTGTAAGCAGGAAACAAATCACTCATTGATAACCCGCTTCTCCCCTGAATAAATTGCACCGCATCAATTATTTCATGAATCGGCACTTCATATCATTTCTCCTGTTTGTTTCTGCGACTCTCATTTCCCAGGATGTGTTGTGGCCCACCAGAGTCGGAAAATTCTTTTCATCCAATTTTGGGGAGAACCGGGACGATCATTTTCATATGGGTCTGGATATCAAGACCAATGGAAAGATCGGACAGGAAATCCTAGCTGTGGAAGACGGCCATATCAGCCGGGTCAGATCCGATTTTAATGGCTATGGAAAAGCACTGTATCAGCGTACAGTGTCGGGTCACGAAGTGGTCTATGGGCACCTGGCATCTTTTACGCCTGTTATGGAAAAGGTTTGGCGTCTGCAGCAGGCCAAGCGCAGGAGCTACAATGTGGATGCACAGTTCTCACCAAGGGAATTCCAGGTTAAGAAAGGCGACTTGATCGGATTTTCAGGGAACACAGGCCATTCCTTTGCACCCCACCTTCATTTTGAATATCGTTCCAGCAAAAGTGAACCTTTAAACCCGCTGACCATGGCGTTTAATCTGGATGACAATGTAATGCCCATACCAATAAAACTGGCGGTGATCCCAATTTCCCAGGGTTCCCTGATCAATGCCAGCCCATTGTCCCAGATCATCCCCCTTTTCAGGGATAAGGGAGGCACCTATCATTTTGCGGATACCATCAGCGTGTTTGGAGAATTCGGTCTTGCTGTCCAGGCCGTTGATAAACGGGAGGGAACCAACAATACGTACCAGTTTCACCGGGCAGAATTAATAATTGATGGGCAACCAGAATTTGAACTGAATTATACCAAAATACCCTTTTCCCAGGGCAAATTTGCCAAGACAGTTATTCAATACGACTTGAAAAGGAAGAACCTGGGAGAATTCCAGAAACTGTATCGTCTGGCAGAACATCGGAAAATATCCATCCACGCATCGGATAATTCTGGAATCCTTGGGCTGGCACCGGGTTTCCATTCCGTAGAGATCAATATTTTTGATGCCCACGGAAATAAAACTGTGGTCCGCGGCATGGTTGCAGGCACCTTTCCCATGACCCTTGAAGCGAAAGAAATATTTCGCGATAAAAAGGTTGTCACCCTGGCGCTGGCGCCGCGCAGGGGCGGGCTACCCATCAGGGATGCAGTAGTGTACAATTTTACACCCTATGGATTCCCGGACCAGAAGGTTGACATTCTTCATGCTGAACAGGTAAAAAAAGATCTTCATATTACAATTCCCCTATCAGCTATCCATGATCGGATTCTACAGATCATCGGTATTAATCAACTGGGTGGTATGGTCAATCCCTACCACTGGACCACATTTAATCCGGAAATCAGCGTAGTGGATGTTCACCCCAACCTGAAAGTCTCTAACACGGAACGAGGTCTGTTTTTCCAAGTGGATCTGGACCATTATGTTCCAGCCCGCGCTACCATCAGGTTAGCCAATGACAACACGTTCATGTCTTATTCCTTGGCACAGATTCAGCCTAATACATTCCTGACAGAAAGACTGTCTCACCAGGTAGTGAATAACATGAAATATGTGGATGTAGAATTAACCCATGAAGGATTGTCCCGTGAAACACGGTTTCATTATCTGCTGCAGGCCGTCGGACCCGGGCAGGAATATCATGTTATTTCCAACGACCGCAACTGTTCTATTGAAACAAAGCCGGGAACATTTTACCAGACAAATGTGATCTGGATTGATAAGGTAAAAGAGTTTGCGCCTGTAACAGACGGCTTTCATTTATCTCCAGTGTACCAGATTCAACCTTTTGACCTTGCTATAAAAAGCAAATTTCGAGTCGGGATCCGGTATGATCGCGACCTGGTGGAACATTCCAACCTGGGAATATATTATTATGACGGAAAAGAGGAAGAATGGGTGTATACACCCACAGAGAATAACCGCCGGAAACAGATCCTAACAGCAGAATTGGAGCAGATGGATGCTGTAACTATCATCCAGGATTTGGATTCACCCCAGATTAAAAATACATTTCCCGGCAATAGCGGTCGCTACCACATCCAGGACGTTAACAGGATTGAAATTGAAGTGGATGATTCAATATCGGGTATCGAGTCAGAAGAAGCTTCCTTTGATCTGCTTTTAAATGATAATCCTGTTCACCCGGCTTACCAGCCGCTTAAGAAAACCGTCTCTTACAACTTTGACCACCCCCTAAAAGAAGGCCAGCACAAGATCGATTTTAAGGTTCGGGACCGGATGGGTAATGAATCCGCCGGAACCATTTATTTTTCTGTTTATTAATGTTTTTCCCATATAAAGATGATAACCCCCGGGTTCTCTTTCCATTTGTAACCTATGGAATAATTGTGGCAAACGTGGTGATTTTTCTGGGCCAATTTTATGTAACCGGCAGGGATCCGCAATTTGGGGCTGAACTGGTTTACAGTTTTGGATTCGTACCCAATGAATTCAACCCATTTAAAATTTTCACATCCATGTTTATGCATGGCGGTTTTGGCCATATCATCGGCAATATGTGGTTCCTTCATATCTTCGGCGACAACATAGAAAGTATCCTGGGACACGTTAAATATTTTTGGTTTTACCTTGCCTGTGGTTTGGGGGCGGCCCTGGCACAATTCCTGATAGAGCCCGCGTCTACCACACCAATGGTGGGTGCAAGCGGTGCTATTGCCGGGGTTCTAGGAGCATATATGATCCGGTTTCCCAAGGCAAAGGTTCACATATTTGCAATCATTATTATTTTTATTACTACATTTGTTGTACCTGCCCAGATAGTCCTTGGATTATGGTTTTTAATGCAATTATCCGGTGGGCTTGGTAGTTTGGGAGTAGATACTACAGGCGGAGTTGCCTGGTTTGCCCATATCGGTGGATTTGTTGTCGGGGTAACCTCCCTTAAGTTTTTCCAGAGTTTTCACAGCGAAAGAATATGAATCAGAAACTCATAGAGACAGCTATTAATATGCGTGAAAAGTCCCACTCACCTTTTTCTAACTACCGGGTAGGGGCAGCTGTAGAGACCAGATCAGGAAAAATAATAGGCGGCTGTAACGTTGAATCATCAAGCTACGGATTAACCTGTTGTGCGGAAAGGACTGCTTTATTCCGAGCTGTTGCAGAAGGGCATACTCTATTTAAAGCTATGGCCGTGGCCACAGAAAACAGCGGAACTCCATGCGGTGCCTGTCGCCAAGTGATCTGGGATCTGTGCAGGGAGATTCCAATACACATTTGCGATAACAATGGCTGGGTCAAAACTGTTTCGTCTGCGGATCTCTTACCCGATGCATTTGATGAAACACACCTGACATGAAAACAATTATCATCGGTATCGGTGGCGGAACAGGTTCAGGGAAAACATCTTTGGCCAAGGGAATCCTTGCAGAATATGGTGAAGGGGAAGTGGTCGTTATTGAGCAAGATTCATATTACAATGACTTGTCCCATATCCTCTATGAAGAACGGGTAGACCAGAATTATGATCATCCAGATTCAATTGATATTGATTTATTTGAAAGTCATTTACAGCAATTATTGGATGGGAAAACAATAGCAATTCCAACGTATGATTTTTCTACACACGTTAGAATGGATAAAACCACACCTATTACACAACACCATGTAATCGTTGTGGAAGGGATATTGACATTACATTACCCCCAGCTCCGTAAACTATTCACTATAAAAATTTTTGTGGATACACCAGCAGATATTCGTTTTATACGGCGACTGACACGGGATATCCATGAACGTGGGCGGACACCGGAATCGGTGAATAAACAATATTTATCCACTGTCCGTCCTATGCACGAGCAGTTTGTTGAACCTTCCAAATATTACGCAGATCTGATTATTCCTGAGGGCGGTGAAAATAAAGTAGCCATAGACCTGATTAGAACAAAAATAGATTCAATTTTATCATGACATTGACACCCAGCGATTCTGGTTGGATAGAAGTAATCTGCGGCAGTATGTTTTCCGGGAAAACTGAAGAATTGATTCGACGCCTTCGCCGGGCTCAGATTGCTCAAATGGAAATTGCAATATTTAAACCTAAAATCGATTCCCGATATAGCGAAGGGCACATCGTTAGCCACAATCATATAAAAATGGAATCATATATAGTTGATGATCCCAATGATATTCTAGATATGGCTAAAGAGCATGAAGTTATTGGAATTGATGAAGCCCAGTTTTTTGACAATTCCCTTATCAATACTTGTAAGGAGTTAGCCAGCAGTGGGAAACGTGTAGTGGTCGCTGGGTTGGATACAGATTATCGTGGAATACCATTTGGCCCTATGCCAGCGATCATGTGTGAAGCAGACTATCTGGATAAATTACGAGCCATCTGTGTAAAATGTGGCAATCCCGCATCTTATACCCAGAGAACATCATCAGATTCAGGACAGGTGGTTATTGGCGAATTGGACAAGTATGAAGCGCGGTGCAGGAATTGTTTTCAAGCACCAAGGGAAGACTGATGGAAAAATTTACAGGACTGATCGGTATAATGGTATTGTTGGGTATTGCCTATGCCCTATCCAACAACCGCAGCATGATAAAACCACGAATCGTTATTTGGGGCTTAGGTTTACAGATTTTATTTGCTCTTATTATTTTAAAAATACCATTTATCAAATTACAATTTTTCAATATAGATAAATTATTCAAAAAATTGATCAGTTTTTCAAATGCGGGAAGTGATTTCCTTTTTAAATCATTTGTCCCCGGAGTAGGCTACCACGAAGCCATGGTAAATTTCGCTTTTCGCGCATTGCCGGTAATCATATTTTTTTCAAGCTTAATAGCGGTTACCTATCACTTCGGAGTTATACAATTTATAGTAAAATGGATAGCGCGCCTGATGGAAAAGACCATGAAAACGAGCGGTGCTGAAACATTAAGTGTTTCCGCTAATATTTTTGTGGGCCAGACAGAAGCACCCATTTTAATCCGGCCATTCATTAAAAGCATGACTAATTCTGAATTAACAGCAGTAATGACCGGAGGGTTTGCTACAGTTGC
>ERZ651768.629-NODE-629-length-26432-cov-9.849327_pt1 | contig 26432 bp, 26 predicted proteins | sample MGYA00514754_ERZ651768 | MGnify/ENA metagenome assembly ERZ651768
TCTGACTTGTCCTTGAACTGGGTCATCCGTCGTAGTTCGCCGAACGCCGCGGTGCACTCCATAAGCCAGGCGCCCTCGGCATGCTCCCGCACGTGGCCCTGCACGAAGAGGGTGCAGCGGTCGGGGTCCAGCCCGACAGCCATCAGCATCTGGCCCAATGACAGGGTGGCAGAACGAAGCTCAGCCGGGTCGTGGGGCACGGTGAGGGCGTGTAGGTCTACGACGCAGTAGACGCAGTCGGCCTCGTCCTGCATGGACACCCAGTTCCTCAACGCCCCGAGGTAGTTGCCCAACTGGACCGAGCCGGTGGGCTTGATGCCCGAGAAGACCCGTGCCACGACAGCCACGGTACCGGTGACCGTGGCGGGTCGACGGGCATTTCGGCCATCGCCCACCCATCGCCGGGGCGCGGCGACTCTTCGTCGAGACCGGTTGAAGCTCAGTCGGCTGGTTCGAGAATGACCAGAGGGATCTCCCGATCCGTTTTGTTTTGGTAACCGGCATAGTTGGCGTACTTTCCGGTAACGATCGGCCAGAGTCGTTCCCGCTCCTCCGGGGATGTGACTCGGGCGATCATCTTGCGTTCGGGGGCACCTTTCATGGCGACAGTCACCTGCGGGTTTTCCCTCAGGTTGAGGAACCAGGCCGGGTGTGTGTCCGTCCCACCCTTTGAGGCAACGATCACGAACGTGTCGCCTTCTTGGTGCGGCGATGTCAACATGACCGGCCGGGGATTGCCTGACCGGCGACCGATCGTGGTTATTTCAAGCACCGGCATCCTTCCAGCGGTCCAACCGAGCCTCCCACCGCTGATCTTCAATAGGCCCTGGTGCGCCCCGTTCAGTGCCTTGAAGAGTCGGTCGCTTGGCATTAGCAAACCCTAGGCCCGGACCGGCACCAGAACCTTCGGCCGGACAACTGAAGTGCCCAAACGGGAGGGGAGTAGTGCCTGAATCGAAATTCCTACTGGGGAAGAAATGGCGGGTGACCGGTGCTGGGTCCGATTGTCGATAGTGGGCACCCCACTAGGGTCGTGGGCCGTGGGCGTGACCGTCACCACCGCTGTATACCAGGGGCCATTCGATCTCCTTCTGGACCTGATTCTCCGGGAGGAAGTGGAGCTCTACGAGGTGTCCCTCTCGGGGATCGTCGACGCCTACTTGACCGAACTGGAGCGTTTGGAGGGCCTCGACCTGGAGATGGCCACCGAGTTTCTGCTTATCGCGGCGATCCTTGTCGAACTCAAGGCCCGTCGGCTTCTACCGTCAGACCACCGGGTCGACCCCGACGACGAGTTCGGCCTCTGGGAGGAGCGGGACCTGCTACTCGCTCGCCTGGTGGAGTGCAAGACATTCAAGGACGCCGCAGTCGTGTTGCGGCGGTTATCGGAGGAGGCGGCCCGGTCCTGGCCGAGGCGAGCCGGTTTGGAGGTGCCGTTCCTGGCCCTGGCTCCCGATCTGCTCGACGGGGTCGGCGTCGAGGACCTGCGGCGAGCCTGCGAGCGTGCCCTGGCCCCCCGTCCGTCGACCCACGTCGAAACCGACCACATCGCACCGATCAGGGCCAGTGTGGCCGACGCGGTGGTCGAACTGGCCGCCGTTCTCCCCGACGCGGGCACCGTTACCTTCCGGGACCTGACCACCGGGATGGTGGACCGCATTTGGGTGGTGGTCCGTTTCCTGGCCATCCTCGAGTTGTACAAGCAGGGGGCCGTCGACCTTCACCAGGCGGACTCATTCGGCGAGATTCAGGTGTCGTGGCGGCCCGACGCGAACTTCGCCGCCGGCGACCTGGTGGACGCCTACGATGGCTGAGCCGGTGGACGCCCCCGAGCAGAACGACGTCCCGTCGACAGAGTTAGCCGAGGCGGCCGATGGCGAGGCCCGGCGGGCTATCGAGGCAATCCTCATGGTGGCTGTCGACCCGGTGGCTCCGAACCTGCTGGCTCAACTCCTGGAGGTGCCGGCCCGACGTGTGGAAGCCATCTGCGACGATATGGCCTCCATGTACCGCCGGGAGCGCCGGGGCTTCACCATGGAACGGGTGGCCGGCGGCTACAGATTCCAGAGCCATCCCGACCAGGCGCCGTGGGTGGAGCGATTTGTGTTGGAGGGCCAGAGCCGGCGGCTCACCGCGGCGGCCCTCGAGACCCTGGCCATCGTCGCCTACAAGCAGCCGGTATCCCGGGTCCAGATGTCGGCCATCCGCGGCGTCGACGTAGAAGGGGTGATGCGCAACCTGCAGCACCGCGGCCTGATCGACGAGGTGTCGCGCGATCCGGGCCCCGGAAACGCGGTGCTCTACGGAACCACCCAGGAGTTCCTGGAGCGCATGGGGATCGATGCCGTCTCGGACCTCCCCCCGCTCGGCGAGTTCGTCCCTGGGCCGGAGGTCGTTGAGGCCCTCGAGCGAAGCCTCCGGGTGGGACCCGACGAGGAGGCCCTGGTGGTCGACGGGGCCGACGATACGGCCGGGGAATAACCGGTGGTCGTCCCGGCCGCCGACGGTGAGCGACTCCAGAAGGTTCTGGCCCGGGTGGGCCTAGGAAGCCGACGGGTCTGTGAAGAGCTGATCGGTGAGGGTCGGGTAACCGTCGACGGTGTAGTCGCCGAACTGGGGTGCCGGGTCACCGTGGAGTCGGCCCGGATCGAGGTCGACGGCGCTCCGGTGGGGGTCCGACCCGGCCTTGTCTACTACCTGTTGAACAAGCCCGCCGGGGTGGTCACCACCGCCTCCGATCCGCACGACCGGCCCACCGTGGTGGACCTGGTACCTGACGACCCTCGGGTATTCCCGGTGGGTCGACTCGACGCCCAGACCGAGGGCTTGCTGCTACTTACCAACGACGGCGACCTGGCCCACCGGCTCACCCATCCCTCGTTCGGGGTGGACAAGGAGTACCTGGCCGAGGTGGAGGGTCGTCCCTCCCCGGCGGCGGTGCGCCGGCTCCGCGAGGGGGTGGTGCTCGAGGATGGTCGTACTGCTCCGGCCCGGGCGGTACTGGTCGACGCATCGGTGCTGAGGATCACCATCCACGAGGGCCGAAACCGACAGGTTCGGCGCATGTGCGAGGCGGTCGGGCACCCAGTGGCTCGCCTGGTCCGTACTCGCATAGGCCCCCTGGTGGACCGTTCCCTGGCCCCAGGCTCCCACCGGACGTTGGTTGCCGAGGAGATGCAGGCTTTGCGCCGGGCTGTGGCCGACCGGGCCTCTGAGGTACCGGAAACGTCGACCGGGCGCTCGTCAGCCGACCGGTAGCATCGGGGCCCATGGCCCCCTCGCGTTCGCCCGCCCCGCCTCGGGGTGCCCGTTGAGCCGTCGGGCCACGGTCGTTGGCGTCGGCCTGATCGGGGGATCGATCGGCATGGCACTGCGCGGTCAGGGTTGGCACGTCAGCGGCGTGGAGGCCGATGAGGATCGGTTGACCGCTGCGCTCGACATTGGCGCGGTCGACGCGGCCGGCTGGGATGCCGAGGCCGAGGTCAGCTTCGTGGCCACCCCGGTGGGTCAGATCCCCGAGATGGTCGTCGAGGCGCTGGCCGTCGCCCCGGGCGGGGTGGTCACCGATGTCGGAGGGGTGAAGGCGCCGGTAGTAGAGGCGGTCGGCGATCCCCGGTTCGTCGGCGGCCACCCGATGGCCGGCTCGGAACAGGAGGGCGTTGAGGGGGCGGACCCGGCGATGTTCGTCGACGCCAACTGGGTGCTCACACCCTCCGGTGACACCGACGACGGGGCCTTTGCCCTCATCCGGTCGGTGGTCACCTCCCTGGGAGCCGAGGTGGTCACCCTGGCCCCGGACCGACATGACGCGCTGGTGGCCCTGGTGTCGCACGTGCCCCACCTGACAGCGTCGGCACTTATGGGGATGGCCGCTGCCCGGTCGGAAGAGCACTTCGCGGTGCTACGACTGGCGGCCGGTGGGTTCAGGGACATGACAAGGGTGGCGGCCGGACATCCGGACATCTGGCCGGACATCTGCGCCGAGAACCGCGGGGCGATTGCCGAGGTGCTAACCGACCTGATCGACACCCTCGGCGCGGTTCGTGACGAGGTGCTGGACACCGACCGGGACGGGTTGCTCCGTCGCCTGGAGACAGCCCGGTCGGCCCGTATCAGCCTGCCCACCGGCGCCCCCCGCCCATCCGAGCTGGCCGAGGTCCGGGTACCGGTGTTGGACCGCCGTGGTGAGATCGCCGCCATCGCATCACTGTCCACCGACCTGGACGTGAACATCTACGACCTCGAGATCGCCCATTCGGCCGAGGGAGACCGAGGGGTGGTGGTGCTGATTGTGGAGGCGTCGCTGGCCGAGCGGCTCTCCGGAGGCCTCATGGCCCAGGGCTACCGGCCGGCCGTGAGGCCACTGACGTGAACCGGTACCGGCTCGAGCCCGGAGGCCGCCTGGCCGGCCGGCTCGGTGTCCCGGGCGACAAGTCCATCTCCCACCGGGTGCTGCTATTGGCCGCCCTGGCCGACGGGGTGTCGACAATCCGGGGTCTAAGCGATGGCCACGACGTGGCCCACACCCGGGCCGTTGTCGAAGCACTCGGTGCCGACGTTGACGGTTCGGTGGCCGACGGCCTGGAGGTGCATGGCGGGCGCCTTCAGGCGGTCGAAGGACCTCTCGATGTGGGCAATTCGGGGACGGGGATCCGGTTGCTGGCCGGGATGTTGGCCGGGATGCCCTTCGTATCGGTCCTCGACGGCGACCGGTCGATCCGGGGTCGGCCCATGGACCGGGTCATCGAGCCTCTCCGGGCCATGGGAGCCACGGTGGACGGTTCCGAGGGCGGAGACGGTGCACCGCTGACCATCCGAGGTGGCTGCCTCCACGGCATCGAGTATTGGCCCCCGATGGCCAGTGCCCAGGTGAAGGGCTGCGTACTCTTCGCCGGCCTGTCGGCCGATGGGCCGACAACCGTCGTCGAACCGGCGCCGACCCGGGCCCACACCGAGGAGTTGATGGCGGCCACCGGTATAGACGTAGAGGCGACCGCCGGCCGGGTTACCGTCCATCCGGGGCGCCCCGACCCGTTCGACCACCGGGTAGCCGGCGACCCGTCCCAGGCCGCGTTCTGGGCGGTCGGCGCGGCAATCCTCCCCGGCTCCGAGGTGGTGGTCGAGGGTGTCTATGCCGGTCCAGCCCGTACCGGGTTCGTGGACGTCCTGGCCCGCATGGGGGCCAGCATCGACCACGATTCGGCGACCGGCGACCTGACCGTCCGCTCGGCCGACCTGGTGGGAACGGTGGTCGAGCCCTCGGAGGTGCCCGGACTGGTCGACGAGGTACCCGTGCTGGCCGTCGCCGCGGCGTACGCCGAGGGGCAGACTCGGTTCGTCGGCGTCGCCGAACTACGCGTCAAAGAAACCGACCGGCTGTCCACCGTGTGCTCCGAACTGGGGGCGATGGGGGTGACGGTGTGGGTCGACGGCGACGACCTGGTCGTCGAGGGGGGCCGACCACGTGGCGGGGATGTCGACTCACACGGTGACCACCGGATCGCCATGGCCTGTGCGGTGGCTGCCTTGGCCGCCGACGGTCCGACCACGGTGGCCGGCTGGGAGGCGGTGTCGACCAGCTACCCCGGGTTCGGGACCGATCTGGTGGGCCTACGGTCATGATGGGAGGGCGGCCGTGTCGGTGATCGCCATCGACGGCCCGGCCGGCTCGGGTAAGACGACGGTGGCCCGCGCATTGGCCGACCGATTGGGTCTGGAGTACCTCGACACCGGGGCCATGTACCGGGCCGTGGCATTCGCGGTACTGCGCCGGGGCGTGGACCCTGACGAGTCCGAGCAGGTCGCGAGGGTGGCCGCCTCGATGGAGTTGACACTGGACGGGGGCTACTGCCTAGTTGACGGGGTCGACGCCACTGTCGATATCCGGGGATCGGAGGTCACCCGGGTGGTCAGCATCGTGTCCGCCATTCCCGGGGTACGGACCGAGATGGTGGACCGGCAGCGGGCCTGGGTGGCTGCCCGTGGTGGAGGAGTCATCGAGGGGCGCGACATCGGGTCGGTGGTGTTCCCCGACGCCGACGCCAAGGTGTACCTGACGGCCTCGGCCAACGTCCGGGCCCGGCGCCGTTCCGACCAGGACGACGCTGGCGACGTGGAGGCCGTGGCCGCCGACATCCGACGGCGCGACGAGGCCGATAGTGACCGAAGGGCCAGTCCGCTGGTCCGGGCCGATGGGGCGGTCGAGATCGACACCACCACCCTGGGGGTCGACGAGACGGTTGACCGGATCCTGGGACTGCTGGGGTGAGTACCGTCCTGGGCGGTCCGATGGGCCTTGGCAGTCGGGCCTTCTACCGGACCATGTGGACGCTGTCCTACCTGGCGGCCAAGGTCCTGTTCCGGGTGCGGATCGTCCACAAGGAACGTGTGCCCGCCGACCGTCCCTTTGTCCTGGCGCCCATCCATCGCTCGTACCTCGACACGCCAGTTGGTGGAATGGTGACCACCCGGCAACTCCGCTTCCTGAGCAAGGAATCGATCTGGAACAGTCGCCTTGGTGGCTGGCTGGTGACCCTGCTGGGTGGATTCCCGGTGGAGCGGGGCAGCGCCGACCGGGCCGCGCTGCGAGCCTGCGAGGAGGTCCTCCACCGTGGTGAGTCCATGGTGATGTTTCCCGAGGGGACGCGCCAGTACGGGCCCGTGGTGGAGGCCGCCAAGATGCACGCCGGGCCGGCCTTCGTAGCCGCTCGGGCCGGGGTGCCTATCGTGCCGATGGGCATTGCTGGCACCGATCGGGCGATGCCCCATGGCGCTAGGTGGATCCGTCCGGTCAAGGTGGTGATCGTCGTCGGCGAGCCGATCGTCCCACCGGTGGTCGACGGCCGGGTGACCCGCCGGTTGGTCGACGAGTTGACCGAGGAGTTACGCCGGGCCATCCAGGCGGCGTTCGACGAGGCACAGGACCTGGTCGGCCGGCCGGCCCTTCCGGTGCCCGGGTAAGGGCCACCTCCACCGTCGGTCGGCTAGGTGGCCGACGAGAGGTAGTCCAGGGCCGCCAGGGCCTCTGAGGCATCGACCGAGCGGTCGTCGAAACTGCCGGCCGGTGGCGGCCCGGCGAAGCCGAGGCCGGCGAAGGCACGGATCGAGGCAAGCAGATCCCGCAGATTCCGGGGGGGTGGGAAGTACTCCTCCTCGTCGGTATAGCGCACCGTCTCGACGCCGTCCCGGGGAGCGAGCGAGTCGACCACCGCCTCGACGACCTCATCGGGAGCGGACGCCCCTGCGGTCACCCCGACCGTTCCGTGCAGGTCATCGGGCAGTTCGTCGGCCCGGTTGATCCACTCCACCCGGGGGCACCCGGCCTCCTCGGCCAGGCGCACCAGGGCCCCGGTGTTGGAACTGTTGCGCGACCCGATGACCACCACGGCGTCACACCGCTCGACCAGGTCGAGGAGTGCGGCTTGCCGGTTAGTGGTCGCGAAACACAAGTCACCCCGTTCGGGTGACCACAGGTGGGGCCACCGGTCGGCTGCCGCGTCAACCACCCCGGCCCAGTCGCGGTGGCTGAGCGTTGTCTGGGCCAGCAGCGCCACCCGGTCACCGAGGTCTCCGAGAGCCGCGACGTCATCAGCCCGTTCCACCCGGTGGACAACCTCGGGGGCCACCGCCATGGTCCCTTCGGCCTCCTCGTGCCCCGCGTGGCCGACGTAGACGATCTGGTAGCCCTTCTCGGAGCGGGTCCGCACTTCGTGGTGGACTTTGGTGACCAACGGGCACACCGCGTCGACCCGGTAGCCGGCCAGTTCGCCGGCCCGTCGAACCACCTCGGGCGCCGAGCCGTGAGCAGAGAGCATCAGCGGCGCCCCTTTGGGCACCTGGTCGAGGTCATCCACGAAGACCACCCCGAGGGTCTCGAACCGCTCGACGACCACCCTGTTGTGGACGATCTCGTGATAGCAGTAGACGGGCTCGTCGAAGGCCCGGACCATCCAGGTGAGCGCCTTGATGGCCATTTCGACACCGGCGCAGAACCCCCGAGGGTCGGCCAGCAGAACCCGGTCGACGTACATCGCGGCCACCCTACCGGCCCCCCTCCAAGGCGTCGGTAGCCTGATGGGATGTCGACCCCCGTGGTCGTCGCCGTGGCTCCCGGGTCGCCCGCCGAGGCGGCCGGCGTAGTCCCCGGCGACCGGATCCTCGCTATCAACGGCTGCGCTCCCCGTGACGTCATCGAGTACCAGCTGCTGGTCGACGAACCATCGGTGTGTCTCGACCTGGATTCGGGCGGCCTGTCCCGGGAGGTCATCGTGGACCGGCCGCCTGGCCTTCCCCTCGGCCTGGAAGTGGACGGCGCCCTGTTCGACCGGGTGAGGACGTGCGACAACCACTGCGAGTTCTGCTTCATCTACCAGCTGCCCCCCGGCCTCCGTCGCAGCCTCTACGTCAAGGACGACGACTATCGCCTGTCGTTCCTCTACGGGAACTTCACCACCTTGACCCGGTTCACCGAAGCCGACCTGGAGCGGGTGATCACCGAGGGACTGAGCCCCCTGTACGTGAGTATCCATGCCACCGACCCGGGCAAGCGGGCCGAGATGCTCCGCAACCGGCGTGGGGCGACCAGCCTCCGCTGGTTACGGGCCCTGCTGGACCACGGGATCGTCGTCCACGGCCAGGTGGTGGTGTGCCCGGAGGTCAACGACGGACCGTGGCTGGAGGACACCCTGGCCGGGGTGGCTGACCGGTACCCCGACCTGGCCAGCGTGTGCGTCGTACCCCTCGGGGTGAGCCGATACACCGGCGAAGCGCGGATGCGGCCCCACACCGTCGCCGAGGCGGGGGCGGTCCTCGACTGTGTCGAGGCCTGGCAGGAGCGGTTCTTGGGGGTGGTCGGCCGGCGGCTGGTACATGCCGCCGACGAGTACTACCTGCAGGCCGGACGAGGCTTCCCGGCCGCCGAGGTCTACGAGGGGTTCGAGATGTGCGAGGACGGGGTGGGCATGGCCCGGGCCTTCGAAGGGGAGTTCCAGGGTGCCGACCGGGAACGGAGTCGCACCTCGGGGTTCTTCGCCTCCGTGGAGGGTGCGCCGGCGCTGGGCTTCCGGGCGCCGCGCACCGATGGGGGTACGCCGGTGACGGTGGGTGCCCACCCCGATGCGCCAGTGGCCGTCCTCACCGGGGAACTAGGCGGCCTGGTGCTGGCCCCGCTGCTGGCCGGGCTGGGCCGCGATGACCTTCGGGTGGTTCCCGTCAAGAACCAGTTCTTCGGCGGCAACGTGGCGGTGACCGGGTTGTTGGTCGGCGAGGACTTGGGCCGGGTGCTGGCCGACCAGCCGACCGGACACCGGTATCTGCTGCCCGACGTGTGCCTCAGCGGGGGTCGGTTCCTCGACGGGACGGTCCCGGCCGACCTGCCCCGACCGGTGGAGGTGGTGGCCACCGCGGGCGCGGCTCTCCGGCGAGCCGTCACGACCAGGCGGGGGGTGGCAGCGTGAGGTCCACCGTGGCGATCGTGGGGCGCCCCAACGTCGGAAAATCGACGCTGCTCAACCGGATTGTCGGTCGCCGGGAGGCGATCGTCGAGGAACGTCCCGGGGTGACCCGGGACCGCAAAGAGGTGACCGCCTCCTGGTCGGGTAAGGAGTTCACTTTGGTAGACACGGGCGGCTGGCAGGCCTCGGGAGGCGCCCTCGATTCGATGGTCAGCCGTCAGAGCGAGCAGGCCATCGCCGAAGCCGACGTGGTGCTGTTAGTGGTCGACGCCACCGTCGGGTTGACCGACGACGACGACCGGGTGGCGGCCCTGTTGCGCGGGCGCGACGAATCGGTCCTGGTGGTGGCCAACAAGGTGGACGACGCCTCCCATGAGTCGATCATCTGGGAGCTGCTGGGTCTGGGGCTCGGTGAGCCGTTCCCGGTCAGTGCCCTGCACGGCCGCGGCACCGGCGACCTCCTGGACCGGCTGATCGACCTGCTGCCTGACCCGCACGACGACGGTGAGGCCACCGGCGAGGCGGATCCGCCAGGGGAGCGAATCATCGGCGTGTCGCTGGTCGGACGACCCAACGTCGGCAAGTCGACGCTGTTCAACCGGCTGACCGGCGAGGACCGTTCGGTGGTCCACGACCAGCCGGGGACGACCCGCGACGCCATAGACACGGTGGTCGACACCGACCACGGCCCGGTCAGGTTCATCGACACGGCCGGTATGCGGCGCAAGGCCCGGATAGACGAGGGAACCGAGTACTACTCGCTGGTCCGCGCGCTCCGGGCGGTCGACGGCGCTGACGTCTCGCTGCTGATCATCGACGCCACCGAGGGGGTCACCCATCAAGACCAGCGCCTCGCCGAGCGGGTCGACGCGGCGGGCTGCCCGATCGTGGTTCTCCTCAACAAGTGGGACCTCTGTGACGCTGAGCAGCGGGAAGCGGCCGTCGAGCAGGTGGGGGACCGACTGCACTTCATCGGAGGAGCACCGGTACTGAGGATCAGCGCGCTTACCGGCCGCAACGTGGACCGGTTGTGGCCTGCTCTGGCCGAGTCGGTAGAGGAGTACCGGACACGCGTCCCGACCCGGCGGGTCAACGAGGTGGTGCGGGCCGCCCAGGCCGCCCACCCGGCGCCGGGCGGGGTGAGGATCCTCTACGCCACACAGGGCGCGACCGACCCGCCGACCTTCACCCTGTTTTCCAATCGGGAGGTTCCCAGGACGTGGCTCCGGTATCTGGAGCGGCGGCTACGGGAGGACCTCGGCCTCGGAGCCACGGCTATGAAGCTGAGGGTTCGCCGACGCTCGGAGTGAGAAACCCGGCCACCATGGGTGGTCGGTGGTGTCCCGAGGACGGCCTCGGGTTCGGTGGCCACCGACCGGTACTACGCTGAGGTTCCGATGCGGACCCCGGTTCTGACCCTCCTGGGCGTCGTCTGTCTGGCCGCCACCTTGGCCTGGGCACGGTCGGCCCGCCAGCGCTACCGGATCCTCCATCGGATCGACCCCGAGGAGACACCGGACGCCTACACGCTGGCCTGGTCGACGTTCCGCAAGGAGTTGCACGCCACAGCCCTCTACGGACTACTAACCCTTGCGTCGTTCGTGACAGCGTTCATCAACACGGTCGATGCCCCGGTGGTATTCGCATTGGTTGCCATCCCGGCCCTGGTGTCGACGTCTTGGGCACGCAACGCGGTGCGGGAGGCCAGGATGGCCCGCAAGAGCATCGACGTGGAACGTCGGGCCCAGGAGGCACTGGCCCAGGAAGACCTGGCACCCAAAGCCTGGGCGGCCCGCCTGGCCCCTGAGGAGCTGCCCGAGTTCACCGGGTTCGACGTGGGACGCGTCTACCAGGCGGGGACCGGGCTCATGGCCGGCGACTTCTTCGACGTGTTCCGGGCCGCGCCGACTCGACTGGCTGCGGTGATCGGCGACGTGTCGGGGCAGGGCATCGAATCGTCGATCACCGCCTTCCAGGCCAAGTACCTGCTGCGCACGTTCCTCCGCCAGTTCCGCGACCCGGCACAGTCACTCGAGGAGTTGAACCGGCAGATGTCCTCGGTGGACCGTTCCGAGGAGTTCATTTCCCTGGTCGTAGTGGTCTTCGACACGGAGGCCGAGACCCTGCGTTACGCCTCGGCCGGCCACCCGGCAGCCTTCCTGTGGCACGAGCGGGAGGTCCGACCGCTGCGCTCAACCGGTCCGCTACTGATGCTCGATCCCGAGGGTCACTTCTTCAGCAGGGAAATTCCCTTAGCTCGCGACGACATGGCGGTGATGTACACCGACGGCCTGGTGGAGGCCCGCCGGGGTGACGAAGAGTTCGGCGAGGACCGGATCGGCGACGCCATCCGACGTAACCCGGGGATCGTTCCTGACGTGTTGTGCAAGCAGCTACTGGACTCGGCCAACGACTTCCATCAGGGGATCCTGGACGACGACGTGGCGATCCTGGCCATCCGCAAGACCTGAACCGCAAAGGAACCCGGGTCCGTGCCATGGTGTGACCCCTGCGGGAAGTACCTGGCGCCCAACGCCGTGTCGGTGGTGGGCACATGCCCGGGCTGCGGTGGGAAGGTCACCGCAGCCGACGGGCGGCAGGCCCGCTCGCAGAAGATCCCCTGGCACTTCTGGGTGTTCGTGTCGGCCGCCTTCGTCTACCTCGGATGGCGGCTGGTCCAAGGCATCGGGTCCCTGCTCACCTGACCCGGGCCGGGGGTTCGGGACCGCCGGTAGAGTGAGCGGTCCACACGGGCTGTGGCGCAGCTTGGTTAGCGCGTCGGTCTGGGGGACCGAAGGTCCCGAGTTCAAATCTCGGCAGCCCGACCAATAAATCCGCAGGTCAGGACCGGTCCTTAGGGGCCGGTCCTCCAGGTTTTGTCCTCAGAAACACGTTTGGGTAGTCGAGTGCTGAGGACGAGCGCAGCGCTGATTGCGCCGTAGGTGGCGAAACCAATTGCTGTGGCGTGAGCGATCCATCGATTGCTCAGTCGCCGATGGCGGCGGTCAACCAGGACTCAGCGATGCCGCGATGGCGTGCGAGCATCTCGTCAACGCCGGTAGCGGTGAGCTGACTGTTCTCGACTAGCGGGTGTCCGTGCACGATCGTGTGCCGGGCGGCGACCGGACCGCACCGCAGGAAGGCCTCGACCGGATCAGACAGGGCGCCGGCGAAGGCGATGCCCTCTAGGGGCCAGACCACGAGATCACCTGCTGTCCCCGGCGTGAGCCGGCCGATGTCATCGCGGCCCAGGCACGCCGCCCCTCCCAAGGTGGCCATCTCCAGCGCCTCGCGGGCGAGCATCGCTTCCGGTCCACCCCGTAGCCTTGCCAACAGGAGCGCAGACCTGGTCTCCAGCCACAGCGAGGCGCAGTCGGTCGAAGCCGAACCGTCGCAGCCGATTCCCACCCCAACACCGGCGTCGCGCAGCTCGCGGATGGGAGCGAGACCGGCCCCGATGAGCTGATTCGAGCTCGGGCAGTGGGCCACGGCGGTGCCCCACCGCGCCAACCGCTCGATCTCAGCCTTGCTGGGGAATACACAGTGGGCGACCCAGCTTCGATCGCTGGCCCATCCGACATTCTCGAAGTGCTCGATCGGCCGGCAGCCGAAGGTGGCCTCGCAGAACCGGTCCTCGTCGGCGTCCTCGGCCAGATGGGTGTGGAGTCGTACGTCTAGCCGTTCGGCCAGCTCTGCGGTCTGGCGCATGAGCTCACCGGTCACCGAGAACGGGGAGCACGGCGCCAGAGCGATCCTGGTCATGGCTCCCGGCGCCGGATCGTGGTGCCGATCGACGAGGCGCTCGGAGTCGGCGAGAATCTCGTCGTCGGTCTGCACCACCGAGTCGGGTGGCAGGCCACCGTCCTTCTCGGACAGGCTCATCGAGCCGCGAGTGGGATGGAAGCGGAAGCCGAGCTCCCGGGCCGCGGTGATCTCGGCAGTGATGAGATCGCCGCCACCGTGGGGGTGGACGTAGAGGTGGTCGGTCGTAGTGGTGCAGCCACCGAGGGCGAGCTCGCAGAGCCCGATCCATGCCGACACGTAGGCGGCCTCCTCGTCGAGGCGGCTCCACACCGGGTAGAGGGTGCGGAGCCAGTGGAAGAGGTTGCCGGACAGGGCCGGCGCGAACGATCGAGTCAGGTTCTGGTAGATGTGGTGGTGGGTGTTCACTAGCCCGGGGGTGACGAGGCATCCGCTGGCGTCGATGCGGCGATCTGCGGTCGGTTCCTCGCCCGGTCCGCCGACTGCGTCGACGAATCCGTCGGTGATGGCAACCCACCCGCCGGGGATCTCACGGCGGTCCTCGTTCATAGTGACGACGAGATCGGCTCCGGCCACGACGAGATCGGCGGTGTCACTGGTCACGGACTGCCTCCTATAACACCCGTTAATCCTTGCAGCCCATAGAAGCGCGGTGACGCCTGGACTGCTTCAAGATTGCACAGAATGCACACCACCACACGGACACAGGCATACCCGACAGACACGCAAGTCTGATTCCACGGGCGCTAGCGGTCCAGATGGACGCCCTGGACAGATTTCTGTGATCTGGGGGACCGAAGGTCCCGAGTTCAAATCTCGGCAGCCCGACAGAAACAATCTCGACTACCTGCGTTTGAGTCGGTGGTAGTCGTTGTCGGGGTTGTCGGCGTATTCGTGGCTGTCGTCGTCGACGATGTCCTCCTGGGTTGGTAACCCGTTTGTCGCAGTGCTCGTAGGGAGTGTGTTTCCGGTCCAGACGGAGTGATGTTGGGGGCCCTTCTCCACCGAGAGCGTCGCTGAAGGGGCGATTAGGGGGTAAAAGAGATGCCGCAGGGGGCCAGTTGCTTGTCTACGCGTACCTACACCTTGGGGCCCTGGTGTCGTTCACCCCGCCTTAGGGGGAGTGGCAGAATGAGACCGTGAGAAAGTACGTGAGAGACACGCTCTAATGCGAAGGAGGCAACCGTGCCAACGGGGCGAAACTTCTTGATAGCGGGTGGCGTTGTTCTTCCAATGGAAGGACAAAGGCAAAGTTACGATCCCGGTTCGGTTCTCGTGCTTGACGGGACTATCGCCGCGGTCGGAACCGTGGATGAACTCTCGGCACATCCAGCTGCGGTCAATGTCGAAGTTGTGGATGCGTCTAAGCAGGTGGTGATGCCCGGCATGCACAACTGCCACCTCCATTCGGGACTACTTCGGGGAACAGCAGAAGGTTTAGCTCTCTGGGAATGGCTGGAAAATTACATCGACCCGGCGCACCGGGCGCTCACACCGGAGATAGCACAGGCCGCATCCTTCATGGCGTACACAGAAGGATTACGCGGAGGCACAACGTCGGTCCTGGACATGTGGCGGTTCATGGAAGGCTCAGCGGCGGCAGCAGATGCGGTTGGGATTCGAGCAACCCTTGCGCCGTATACCGCCGATCTCTACGACTACTTTGAAACTCTCGAGACCAATCGTCGGCTTCTGGAGTCGCACCTCACAGCGGCTGACGGACGTGTGAGGTCGTGGGTGGGTCTTGAGCACATCTTCTACTGCTCACCTGAGATGTTTCGGGGAGCAGCATCGCTTGCTGATGAGTTTGGAACCGGCATCCACACCCATTCCTCCGAGTCAATTTGGGAGGTGCAAGAGTGCTTGCGGCAGTTCGGCAGGCGACCGATTGAGGAGATGTTTAACCGCGGCATTCTCGGTAGCGACACCGTCATCGCCCACGGAGTGTGGCTCGACGATCGGGAGGTGCAACTACTAGTACAGACCGGGACGTCGGTTACTCACTGCCCGTGTTCAAACATGAAGACTTCAGCTGGCCCAGCCCGCGTCGGCTACTACAGAGAACAAGGATTGACAGTCGCTCTGGGCACAGATGGCGAGAAAGAGAACAACAACCTCGACATGCTTGAAGAGATGAAGTTTGCCTCGCTTTTGTGGAAAGTGAGCACCCTTGATCCGACGGTCGGAGAACCGTGGGACATTCTTGACATGGCCACGAGAGAAGGCGCAAAAGCACTCGGACTCGATGAAGTTACCGGCACACTTGAGGAGGGTAAGGATGCCGACATCGTCATGGTGGATCTCCGAAGTCTGCATTTCGTTCCGCTACTACACGGCGAATACTTCAACGCGCCAGCACACCTTGTCTTTACCGCAAGTGCGCACGACGTGAGCAACGTTTGGGTAAAAGGCCAGCACTTGGTTGAAGACGGCGAAGTCATCTCCGTTGACGTTGCCGACGTCGCAGTGCGAGCTCAGAGCGCGGCCGAGGAACTCTTTGAGCGTCGCTCAGCGCTTCACGGAAATACGCCGAGTCCGGCCACCGATTTAGGAAAAAATGTTCCTCAAATCTAGGCAAGTGGCTCTTCTCTGGGGAGGGAGTGACAGAGTCAACAGGTCGTTGCCATGCTCGCGTGTTCCAATAAATCAGCCGCACACTCCAAATGGATCAGGGCTGAAGAAACGATCTCGTCGCCGCCCCGACATTCTCAGCCGTAGACGACAGACAACTTTCGAAGCCAAGGATTCGACCTGGTGAAGCCACCTCTTTTCAGTTACATCCGCCCGGGGTCTCTGAAAGAAGCGGTCGAGGCGATTGCTGCGACCGATGAAACTGACGAAGAAGTCAGGATATTGGCCGGCGGCCAAAGTCTGATTCCTCTGTTGAATTTTCGTTTGGCGTACCCGACTGTCCTTGTGGATCTGAACATCGTCGACGAGCCTCCCGTAGTCCGGAAACTAATCCGGAAGGCGCCGAAGCAGCCCTAGACGCCGGCAGCCGCTACGTATTCGTCAAGCTGAAGAAGGTACCTTGTCTTTGCCTCTTCGGAGGCCCAACTGGTTGTGAAGGCGTTTCGCATGAGTTGGGCGACTTCTTCAGTAGTGAGAGATCCTTCGTACTGTGCGACCTTGAGGTTCTCGTTCATATACCCTAGGAAATACGCAGGGTCGTCAGTGTTGACCGTTACGCACATCCCCCGATTGAGCATCGTCTTCAGTTCAACTGATCTGCTGTCTTGTACTACGAAAACGTTTGAGACCGGACACACCGTAAGACCGATCCCGCGATCGACGATCGCATTTACCAGAGCGTCATCTTCCAAAGAGTTGATCCCGTGGTCGATCCGCTCAACCCCGATCTCGTCAATGGCCTGCCATATGTGATCCACTGAGTTCTCCTGGTCGACATCGCAGTGCATCGTCAATCGGTAGTCCTGCTTAGCGGCCTCGAAGACTTCTTTGAACTTCGTAGGTGGATTGCCCTTCTCATCTGAGTCAAGCCCGACGCCGACGATCCAATCGCGGTACGGCTCGGCCTGCTTTAGGGCTTCAGCGGCTGACTCGGCGCTCATGTCGCGCAAGAAGCACATAATCAACTGGGATTCGATCCCCAGTTGGCTGGCGGCATCGTCCTGGGCACGATGCAGACCGTCAATCACTGTTGAGAATTCGATGCCACGGCTTGTATGGGCCTGGGGATCGAAAAAGATTTCCGCATAGATGACATTCTCTGCACTGGCCTTCTCAAAGTAGGCCATGCCTAACTCATAGAAGTCTCTCTCAGTCACAAGAACTGTGTCACCCTCGTATCGGGCGGCGAGAAATGAACTCAGGTCATCGAAGTCGTAGGAAGCGATGACGTCCTGCACACTCTTATACGGTAAGGACAGGCCATTTCGCGCAGCTAGATCAAACTTCTGCTCGGGCTCGAGTGCCCCTTCGATGTGCATATGGAGTTCAGCTTTGGGCATTCCCTCAATGAACTCGCCCATTTCCATCAAGTCAGCCACCGTAGCCGTCCCAGGCGTCGACATGGAGTTGAATGCTCATGTCGGCTGACAGCTACATCAACTGTCAGTCCAAGCTTGTTTGGTGGCATTTCTGAAAGATCGAGAGAGAAGAGTCGCGCTATTCGGATCCAGAGGCTCGCGAACTGTAAGGCCATTACCTCGATCTCCTTTGGGGCACCTTGGTCGCGGCCCTAACTGTCTCTGCCGTGAGCTTCGATTCGACGCAGGTCATGAACCCACCGGCCTGTCAACCGGCCACCGATTTAGGAAAAAACGTTCCTTAGATCGCCGAGCTTGGCCACATAGTCCGAACTGAATCAACAGGGTCACTCGCTATGGTGCCAAGATGAGGGTCAATGGCTACGTCATCGAACCTGGCGCCGACCTGACAAATGCCCTGCTGCAGGATCAGGATCTCTCCGGGGCCGACCTTAGAGGCGCAACCCTTCGAGCAAATCTCGCTAACTCGGACCTCAGGGGGGCCAACCTGACAGGCGCCACCTTAAAATTCGCCTATCTCGTCTCGGCCAACCTTCAAGGAGCCAACCTCTCTGGCGCTTACCTGAAGAGTGCGCAACTGCGCGCGGCCGACCTCGAAGGGGCAATCATGGAGGGCGCAAATCTTATTGACGCTTGTCTGGTCAACGCGAACCTCCGGTTCGTTCGTCTAAACGACGCGAATTTGGAGGACGCCGATCTGCGTGGCGCAGATTTATCAGGCGCGATTTTGACAAATGCGATTCTCGACGATGCCAGACTCGATGGAGTTAGCCACGATGCAGCAACCAGGTGGCCGTCCGGCTTCAATCCCCCGACGTCAGAAGTGTCCTAGCTGGCTGTGACTTCACTCTTGGTTCAAACTACCTGAGCCAGAAGCTCGTCTATCTCGCTGCTCCAAGCATCCCGCCATTTCAGCTTCGTATGGTCGTCAATCCAAGCGGCATCGATGCCGTTGAGCGCGAACACCTTTAGTTCGTCAGGGGTGAAACCCATGGTGTGGTGGAGGGTGCAGTACTCCATTGCCAGATCAACGCCGAACATCGGTGGGTCGTCAGAGTTGATCGTGAGCTTCAACCCAGCCTCGGCCATCTGACGAATTGCGTGATCCGGCGATGCGAGGTTGCGAAACGAGCTGGTGTAGGTCGTGGTCGTTGGGCACACGGTAAAGGGAATCTGGCTGGCAACGCACTCGGCAACTAACGCAGGGTCGTCAACGATGTTGTACCCATGGTCGACCCTTTGGCAGTCAAGCAACTCGACGCCGTTGCGGACGTTCCGAGCGGGACCGACTTCGCCAGCATGTGAGGTGCGGTGTAGCCCAACCTCGGCTGCCAGGCGGAACGCATCGACGAAATCTTCCGGAGGATGGCCCAACTCGTTGAAGTCCAGACCTAAACCGATTACCCGTGCTCGACGGTCATTTGCCACCATCCGTACGAACTCCACCGCTCGTTCGCCGCCAAGTTCACGGTTAATCGCGGGCACTAGATTGCTGATCAATCCGAGGTCGGCTTCGACGTCTTCCATACCCTGGAGCACTCCGTCCAGCATCGTGCCGTAGTCGACGCCAATCTCGAGGTGTGACTCCGGACTAAAGAACAACTCGACATATCTCGCGCCACTCTTAGCGCAGCGCTGCAAACACTCGTAGGTCACCCGCTGAAAGTCGTCGCGGTCTCGGATTGAGTGGCACACCAACGAATACACCGCCAAGAAGTCGGCCAAGCTGTCGTACTCGTAGAGGTCTGACGCCTTATCATGCGGCGGCAATTCGAGCCCGTGCTTAGTGGCAAGCTCAGCAAACGTGGCGGAGTCCACCGCACCCTCTAGGTGGAGATGGAGTTCGGTCTTGGGCATCCGGCGCAGTGCGTCATCAATGTGCATAAACGGTCTCCATGCAATCGCTATGCCCCTTTGGCTACCACTACGACCTCCATCACGTCTACCTAGGCGCCACCCTCATGCCGGCCACACTCAACTTCAACTACTCACCCACGCTGCATAAGACAGCATGGGTGAGGTGAACATTCGTTGCTACGGAGAAGACGAGTCCGTGGCCGGTCTCGATGGGCAAAAAGTCGCCGAGTTGAACGCTGAATTGGAATGGCCACGGGCTCAAGGACGCAGGGGTACTGGAGAATGGATTCAGTCTTGTCACAGAGGAGGCGATGCAGAGCTACCTGATGAGGAACAACCCGATCGAAGCGACTCCTGAGGGGTGCGTCGCTGTTCTGGAAGCCCCGCGATGACTTCGTACCCCGGTGTTACCAACTTGCTCATCATGATCCTCGTCGGATACAAACTCATTGATCCGTATTGGTTCCAGTCGCTGTCGGGCAGTCGTTCGATCACATAAGAAGGAGTGTCATGAATCTTCAGGATTTTCTTAAGGCAATCCCGAAAGTCAGCCTTCATCTACATCTCATGGGATCGATCCAAGCCACCACAGTCGTGGACCTCGCCAGCAAGCACGGTGTCGAACTGCCGCCATTTGAGGAGCCTGAGGATCTCTACGACTACCCGGACATCTACAAGTTTCTCCACATGTACGACAACAGCGCGCTCGCGGTCATCGATCGAGAAGACTTCCAACGGATCTGTTACGAGACACTCACCGAAGCCGCGGAACACAACGTGCGATACAGGGAGATGTCTTTCAATCCGACCACCCACATGGCAGCCGGTGTCGACTACGAGTCCTGCGTCGACGGTCTCATCGATGGCATCAACGCTGCCCGCGCCGACCACGGTATTGAATGCCGGTTAATCGCTGCAATCAACCGCATGGAGAGTCCCGAGTTGGGCGTTGCGATGGTAGAAACCGTCCTCGAACATAGGCGGGACGAAGTCATCGGGATTGGAATGGACTATGCGGAAGCCGAGTTCCCACCCGAGCGGTTCTGGAAGGCCTATCGGATGGCTGCGGCAGCTGGCTTACATCTCACCGCGCATCAAGCTGAAGACGCCTCACCACGAAATATCGAGACATGTCTCGACCTGTTGGGCTGTGAGCGTGTCGATCACGGGTACCACGTCGTCGAGAGCACCGAAATCATGACGCGCTGCCGGGACGAGGGTGTGCTCTTCACCTGTACCCCGGTGTCGACGGCATGGGTCTACTTCGAAGACGACTTCGACAAACACCCACTCAGGCAGATGCGTGAGTTCGGACTCAAGATCTCCCTCGACTGTGACGACCCTCCTATGTTTAAGACCGACCCAACCAAGGACTACATCGTCGCTGCGGAGCACATGGGCTTCACCGTAGAAGACTTCCGCCAGTGCATGCTCAACGGGATCGACGGTTCCTGGTTGGGTGAGTCGACCAAGCAGGTAATGCGCCGGGAGTGGACTCAGGAATTCGACGAACTTGCGGCAGAGATCGTTTAGTGGGTAGAACACGTCGAGGCTTACAGTGGCGACGTCCAGATCTGGTAACTATGTTGGGTCGAACACAAATATTCCGATATGAAATACAAACTTCATAGGGCTCGCCCTGGGGGAGATGAGATGAATAACGATCACGCCAACCAGTCGATGCTGCCGCCGAGTGCCTCGATCAGCCGCCGCCGTGTGCTGCAACTATCGGGACTTGGCGTGGCTGGTGCAGTCGTTGGCCCCGCTGTCTTGGCTGCATGCGGCTCCGACGAGGTCGGTGTCTCCACTGGAAAGTTGGACAAGGTTAAGGCCCACTGGGTCTACATCGGACCGCCCGATGACAACGGCTGGACACAGGCCCACGATGACGGTCGAAAGACAGTTGAAGCCGCTCTCGGGAGCAAGGTTGAGACAGCTTTCACCCCGAACATCGGCTTCGATGCGTCTACGAACCAGTTGTTCCAGCAATTGACCGACGACGGCAACGACATCATCTTCGCGAACACGGAGTATTCACAGCTGCTCAGCGACGTCGCGGCAGCGAACCCCGGCACCAAGTACGTGGAGTGCAACGGTCACAACTACACCGCGAACACCGCCGCCTACTACATGGCACATGAGAGGACCGCATACCTGTTGGGTGTTGCTGCCGGTCTTCTCACCCCGAATGGGACGATGGGTTATATCGGTGCCTTCCCGAGCGCGACATTCTTCAACGACGTCAACCCGATGCTTTTGGGGGCCCGCTCGGTCAACCCGAAGGCCACGATGCAGAGTGTTCTGATCAGCAGTTACTTTGATCCGCAGAATGCCGCAATCGCCGCTGACGCGCTTCTCAGCCAAGGAGTCGAGTTCCTGTTCGGTGTCATGGACGAGCCGACGTTCCTTATAAAAGCAGAGGCGGCGGGAGTCTGGACCGGTTACTGGAATCTCGACTTCCGGTCGGCAGCGCCCACCAAGTACGTCAACAACTTCAACCTCGACGGGTTCGGGCCCTTCTACACTTCTCAGGTTGAGGCCGTCTTGAACGGAACTTGGGCACCCCCAGCCAAGCCCGAACCGTTCCTTCTCGACTGTCCACTCGGCGAGTGGGGCGACCAGGTTCCTCAAGAGGTCCAAGATGCCGTTGCAGAGGTAGACAAGCAGATCCTGAGTGGCGATCTCCACGTTTACGAAGGACCCCTGGTCGATAACACTGGGGTAGAGCGTCTTCCCGCCGGCGAGTTCCTCGACGAGCAGGACGCATACTTGATGAGCTACGCCGTTGAAGGAGTCTCGGGGATCTAATCTCCTGGCGGCCACATACAACACGATCAGGGTGCCTTGAGCGCGTCGGACGTTAAGTGACAGAGGGTTCGACAGGCCGAGCCCTTGAGGCGCGCGGGATCTCCAAATCGTTTGGAGGCATCTCGGCGCTCGACGGGGTCGATTTTGACCTAATCCAGGGTGAAGTGCATGCCCTGCTAGGTGAGAACGGCGCGGGGAAAACCACGCTCTCAAACGTCCTCGCGGGCCTCTACCGGGCCGACGCCGGTCAGGTCCTCATAGACGGCTCTCCCCACGAGTTCCGCACCCCGTCACAGGCCATCGCCGCCGGTATAGGGATGGTCCATCAACACTTCCGGCTCGTGGAGCCGATGACGGTAGCGGAGAACCTTCATCTCGGTTGGGAGGACACCCCAAAGGTGTGTACGCGCCGAGCTCTTGCTGCGCGTGCCAAACGGTTCATGGACGAGATTGGGCTCCATGTCGACCCAACGGCCTACATCTGGCAACTTTCGGTCGGAGAACAACAGCGAGTTGAGATTCTGCGTGTTCTGGCTCGCGGGGCACGAATCTTGATCCTTGATGAGCCAACAGCCGTCCTCACAGCACAAGAGACGACGGAGCTTTTCGACGTGCTCCGTCGTCTTGTCAACGGTGGCCGATCCGTTGTGTTCATCAGCCACAAATTGAAGGAGGTGCTTGACGTCTCCGACCGAATAACCGTGCTGAGACGTGGGGTCAAGAAGACTACGCGCCCGACAGAGGGAGCGACGATACGTGAGCTGGCACTCCTCATGACCGGGGAGTCCGATGAAATCAACGTGACGCACCGAAGGGTCGACGGCAAAGTCGCCCTTGAGGTTTCCAAGGTTACGGCCCGCAACGATCGCGACTTAATTGCGTTGCGTGAGGTGGACCTCTCGGTGCGAGAAGGAGAGATCCTCGGGATTGCCGGCGTTTCCGGGAACGGGCAAACGGAGCTGGCGGAGGTTCTCGCCGGAATGCGCGTGACAGATCATGGCAGCGTCCATGTCGCCGGCCAAGACCTCACCAACGCTCCAGCTCGGGTTGTGATTGACCACGGGGTGGGCCACATCCCAGAGGACCGGATTGGCATGGGGCTGGTGTTACCCGCCTCCGTAGAAGACAACGCTGTTCTACGCCACTATCGGCGAGAGGACTTCTCTACAGGAATTGGCCTTGACCGGGGTGCTGTAACAGCCTTTGCAGAACGACTGGTCAATGTTGGACGGGTTCAAACACGCTCCCTGCATGCCACCGTCGGAGAACTCTCTGGAGGCAACCAGCAGCGACTGATCGCCCACCGCGAGGCAGCCGTCGCTGACCGAGTGATGATTGCGTCTCAACCAACTCGGGGGCTGGACGTGCTCGCGGCCCAAGAGGTCCAATCCACCCTGCTCGACTTACGTGATGGGGGTTGCGCCGTTCTCCTCATCTCCGACGACCTGGACGAGATCCTCTTGATGAGCGACCGTGTCGCCGTGATGTACGAGGGCAAGATCGTAGGTGTCTTCGACAGTGCGGATGCAGACCGAGACAAGATCGGCATCCTGATGGGCGGCCACCAAGATGCGGACTCTCTACGGTGAGGTCCTTCCGGCTTGAACGGCAACTAGACCTCGATGCTCGCCGCGCAGCCCTCTGCCGAGTAGCTGGAGCGCTTTGCGCTCTGGTGTTAAGTGCGCTGCTCCTCGCCTTCACCGGACGCAATCCGGCGTGGATCCTCTGGCAGGCACTGGACGCAATCTTCAGTCAACAGAGAGGAATCGAGGGCGTCGTACTCCGCGCAATACCGATACTCATGACCGCACTTGCAGTCGCTTTGTCGTTGCGTATGCGCATCTGGAACATTGGCTCCGATGGCCAGTTCCTAGTTGGAGCCTTTGCCGCCGTCGGTGTCGGAATCAACCTGAACGCACCAGGGTGGTTGGTGTTGCTTGCTATGGCCGCGGCCAGCACGCTTGCGGGGGCAGCATGGATCCTCATCCCTGCGCTGGCACGCGCCTATTGGGGTGTCAACGAGATCATCACCACGCTCCTGTCAGGGTTCATCGCTGTACAACTCTGCGCTTGGGCCGCCCTGGGCTTTTGGAGGGACGAGGGTGCCTGGGCGATCCAATCCACCGAAGCGATTAAAGACACCCTTCCGAAAATTCCGGGTACGGAGTCTCTTACCATCGCGTTGCTTTTCCCACTGGTCATTGCCGGCGCACTCTGGTGGGTCTTTCGTTCGACGAGGGCCGGCTACGAAATCGACATGATTGGAGGGAACCCGAAGGCGGCCGCCTTCGCTGGGATAAACGTTCCCCGGCGAGTTGTCGCCGTGATGTTGGTAACTGGTGCTATTGCAGGATTAGGAGGGATGATCCACCTGGCAGGTTCGCCAGGGGCACAGCAACTCAACTCAGGATTCTCAGCGCAGTACGGACTCTCCGGGTTCATCGTCGCAGCCATCGCCGGCGGGTCGTTTCTGGGCTTGGTCGTTGGAGGATTCTTGATTGCTGGCATGTTCTTCTCCGGCTTGGTCCTGCAGACTCGAGGACTGTCGGTCTATATCGTTCTCGCCCTTTACGGGATCATCCTCATCGGTGTTGCGGTAGGAGAGATGGCGGCTAGATACCGATTGGTTCGCGCCGAATCTGAGGTAGTAGCTAGGAGATCGACGTGATCTTTGGAATGGTCGATAACGCCCTCCTCAGTCTTGTCAAGGTGGCAATACCAGCTAGCACCGTCGTAGTCCTGTGTGCTCTTGGCGTCATGCTCGCCGAGCGGGTAGGCGTGTTGAATCTCGGCCAGGAAGGTTTGATCGGAATCGGTGCGGTCTACGCCGTGATCGCAGCTACGGAATGGGGAGTCGGTAGTCCGTGGATCTCGATGCTGATCGGGATGGTCGCAGCTGCGATGGCCGGAGCCGTCTTTGCCGTCGTTGTCGTGGTCTTTCGTGCGAACCAGGTCCTGGCAGGACTTGCCTTGGCGATCGGCGGGATTGGTTTATCCAACCAGTTGGGCGTGAACCGCAATGGGACTCCTATCAGGACGCTTTTCGCGGAGATCAATCCTGGTGGAAGGTTTACCTCCAACGCGTTCCTGGAAACCTTCTTCTTCCATGACCCCGTCGTGTACATCGCCTACATCCTCTTGCCGGCTGCTTTCTGGTTCCTTCTGTTCAGAACACGACATGGAATGAACATGAAGGCGGTCGGAGAAAACCCGGCCTCGGCCGACGCCGCCGGGGTGAACGTCACCTGGGCACGCATTGGCTACTCGGTCGCCGGAGCCTCACTCGCCGGCGCAGGCGGCGCGTACATGGTCTTGACATTCACGCCTATGTGGGCACCAGACATTGCACGCGGACGGGGTTGGATCGCCCTAGCGGTCGTCATATTCGGAGCGTGGCGGCCTTTCCGAGTCGTAGCTGGAGCGCTTTTGTATGGGGCCATGATCTCGCTTGGAATGACGGCGCAGGCCAGGAACTGGAACCTTCCGTTCCTGGGGCCTCGGGATCTGAGCTTCTTCCTGTCAATGATCCCCTACCTGGTCACTATCGTGGCGATCCTCATTCCGGCCGGTGCGGCAAGATTCGGCCGCCGAGTTCGATCTACAAGCGCGCCTGGCGGCCTTGCAGTGCCCTATTCGCGAGAGGAACGCTGACCTCCTCTCCGAACCAAGCCGGGCGACTTAACCATCGGTGTGGACGAAGGCTGCCTCTCTGAATGGCTCAAGATCTGGACTTTGGTATCCCCGAGACAGTTTGATGTGTCTTTGAAAGATTTCACACGCAGACCGGTCATGGTTCCGGTCTGACCGGACGAAGTTTCGGTTCTTGCCGTCCTCTCCCCACTTGACACAGTTGGTCAACTAATTTGCGCTGGCCGGTTTCAAGTCCCAGGGGGAGACAGTAGATGGATATGCCAGGTTTCTTAAGAGAGTTGCCCAAGGTGAGCTTGCATTGTCACCTTGAGGGCTCCATTCAAGCTCAAACAGTCGTAGATCTCTCGAACAAGCATGGGATTGCCCTGCCCGACTTTGATGAACCCGAAGAACTGTACGACTACCCGGACATCTATGAGTTTCTGGAAGCCGAGGGTTTCCTCTACGCGATCCGTTTGTCGAAGAACCAAGTTCTTCAGGAAAGCATCGCCCATCTGCTGACCCACCCCGTTGGCCGTCCGCCGAACCATGTGCGTCGCTATTACGCCAGCTTCAGCTATCAGGCTGGAAGTTGGGATAGAAAGCGGCGCGTGGTGGCCAAGGTCGAATGGCATCCCGGCGAGTTGTACCCTCGCGTCGGCTTCATCGTCACCAACCTGTCACGTCCTGCCGAACGGATTGTCGCCTTTTACAATCACCGGGGCACGGCGGAGCAATGGATCAAGGAAGGCAAGCACGCTATCAAATGGACGCGGCTGTCATGCCGTAAGTTTCGCAACAACGAGGTTCGGCTCCAGCTTCACGCCCTGGCTTACAATCTCGCCAACTTCATGCGGACTTTGGCCTTGCCCGAAGAAGTAGAGCATTGGTCGCTTACGACACTACGGGAAAA
>ERZ651768.630-NODE-630-length-26414-cov-4.877777_pt1 | contig 26414 bp, 17 predicted proteins | sample MGYA00514754_ERZ651768 | MGnify/ENA metagenome assembly ERZ651768
AGAGTAAAACCGAATACAGCCATTGCGTATACTGAATATGATAGAGTTACACCATCATCAGTTGTGCCAATCAGAGTTATTACTGCCAGAAAAACAGTCAGTATGCCAGTAAACCATTGGAATTCTTTCTCTAGGTCTTTTTTAGAAGTGCTGCCGGGTCCAAAATTTTTGACGCTGTAACTGATTACTGCCCAACTGATAACGAATGCACCAACAGCAATCGCCACCTCGTTTGGTTTAGAAGTACCTCCAAAAAGCAGAAACGCCAAGAAGGCAACCAACGCCCCACCAAACCACATCAATTCCCGTTGCATGTCTTGGTCCATAGCACCCCCTGTCGCTTGCTAATAAAATGGTGCAGGCGGCGGGAGTCGAACCCGCGCTGAGGGCTTGGAAGGCCCTAGTCCTACCACTAGACCACGCCTGCTTCAGGTGAGTTTTAGCTGCGTCTGGCAGCTGGGACACGCGACTGTCAGTGGTCGCCGTGTATCGGCTATCTTCATCTGTGTCTGGCAGCTTGGGCACGCAACCGTCACAGGTCCAGCGGCCGCGGCTGCGGGCGGTGTTGCCGGCGGGGTAGCTGGTGGAGCAGCGGGGGGCGCTGCGGGTGGTGGTGGAGGTGCAGCCGGCGGCGCAGCACCCGGCTGGGCCTGTAGCGTTAGCGGTGTCGCGCAGGTCGGACACTTGACGGTGAGCGGCCGCTGGGTGTCGGCAATCTGTAGCTGTGTTTGGCAGCCTGGGCACGCGACTGTAACAGGGCCGGCGGCAGCGCCTGGAGGCGGTGCTGCTGGTGGCGCGGCCGCGGGCATCGTAGTCTGTGCAGCGGCTGCCGCCGGACCAGCTGCATTGGCAGCATCCTCACCCATAGCACCCCACTCATCGGAGTAGGCGGCCTGGTCTTCACCACTGGCCACTTTGCGGGAGCGCTGCTGCAGGTAGAATACTGAGGAGACACCGAGGCCGATGAGCAGCACTGTCCCGACAAGGATTTCAATTGGCACTGGCAGTTGCTTATCCTGCCCTAGATTCTCAGTTTGGCTGCCGCCTCCGTCGCTGAGACTGTTGACGTGGATGGTCAGCGATACAGACTGCGAACTAGATGAGTCGCCGACTGAGGTGGCGGTGATTTCCAGCGTCGCCATAGTTCCTTGTGATTCGGCCGGCGGCCGCACCGCGACTAGCACCCCCTTCTCACCCTCGGATGCTAAGAAGATGTCTTCGGGAATGTCCAGCGTCCAGCCCTGTCCACCTGCCGTGAACTCGGCAGTGATTAGGGCAGTGTCACTGACACTGGCGCGGTTCTTCACTTGGACGTAGGTCGCGAAGGTAAGCTGCTGCTCAGCATCTACGTTGAAGCTTGCCGGAGCAGGGAGGCCGCCCTCCTTTTCGTTGGCGAGCTGGATGTCGTAGTCACCCTCAACTTGCACCTGGACAGTCGTTTGTGCCAGTTCGCCGTCGCCTACCTGTACGGTCACCTCGATAGTCACTACATCGCCAGCATCAGCGCCGCTAGCGATAGTCACGGTAGCTCGAGCGTTTTCTGTTGAGCCGTATCCTTCCAGCATGGTGTCGCCCCCAGCCGAGAAGGTCCATCCACTAGGTGTGTTCTCCGGAGTGTCGCCCATGTACCACGCGCCGCGCGCTAGCTGGAAGTCAACAACATCCTCGGACCATTTGTTGGTGACCCTGAACTTGAGTACTACCGAGTCGCCGGGTCCCCCTGCGCCGAGCGCAGTAAGTGGTTCCAGCAGCAGTCCCTGGAACACCCGCACATGGGTAGTCAACTCCAGCTGCGTCGAGACAGTCCCCTGCAGCTGTGAGCGGGCGGTCACTTGCACCGTCAGTGTCTCGCTGTAACTGGCGTCGGACGGTGCGGTCACTTCTACAGTGACGTAGCCACTGGCATGGGCATCTAGATTAATCTCGTCATCGTCATTCACCATCTCCGCCTCCCAGCCGCCCGAGGCGCCATCTATCTCGAGATCAAAGGTATCCTGGCTATTGCCAGAATTAGTTACTTTCAGCTGGTAGGTTGTAGCTTCGCCAATCTCGGCCGAGCCGTTGCCCGCTACGCCCTCGGCGGGTGTCAGCGCGACATCTACCATCCGGCTCACATCTATCTGTAGTTGGAGCTGCCTGTCCTCGTCCGGGTCATCCTCAGTCAGGTCATGGCAGTTCAACTCGATGGCATGACTGCCATAGAGTGCACTTGTACGCGGCTCGACACTCACCCTGATTCCGGAGCGTAGCTCGTTGCTAGGTAGGTTGAACTCCAGCGATCGTGATTGCCCGCCTAAGTCGTTGTTGCCATCACTTGACCACCATACCTCCAGCCCGTTATCAGAGAGAGCGTCGGCATTCGGAATGGTGAGCTTGAAGCGTCGCTGGTCAGAGTTGAGGTTCTCCAACTCAACTGTCAGGTTGGCCCAGTCACCACCCGGGTCGACGTCCGCCTCTCCGTTGGCTGGCGTCTCAAGCTGGAACTCGAAATCACTCTGGGCGGCCTGTACGCCCGGTAAGAGCAGCAGCAGCGCAATCGCGAGCCAGCGCATCGAGAGGGGCTCCCACACATCCATTCATATAACTGTTCCGCAACTCTGGCGTCGTTTGGAGATCACAGATAATCATTTCCACCTCGATCCACGCGGACGGCGTGGCGACGCCGTGCGCGACTTCCTGAAAGCGGGCGGTAGTCGATTGGTACTAGTCCACAAGCCCTATAGTGAATGGCAGAAGCTGCGCCAGTTCGAGGCACAAGTCGCTACGACGTTAAAACTCGCTGGAGAAGCACGCAAAGCTGGCGCGCGGGTAGCAGTAGTAGCGGCACCTCATCCAGTCACGTTAGTCCGTATGGCTGAAGCCTTGGGTCCGGCAGCGGCCGAAGACCTCTATTTAAAAGCAGTAGAGTATTGCTGCACGCTAGTTGATACAGGTGAGCTAGTGGGGCTAGGCGAGCTAGGGCGGCCACACTTTCCTGTTACAGAGCAGGTGTGGGAGCAGGCTAATCGCGTGCTGGAGACAGCGCTAGTACACACGCGTGATGCTGGTGGCGCAGCGGTGTTGCATACCGAGTCGGGAACGCCCGAAGCTATGTCCGAGCTCGGTGCTATCGCTGACCGCGCGCGCTTTCCGAAGGCGCGACTGGTAAAGCACTACGGCGGTCCTGGCGCATTGGAGGAGCCGGCCGGGCTGGTAGTGTCGGTAATTGCCTCACGCAAAAATTTACAGACCGCCACCACTTCGGGAGCGGAGTTCATGCTCGAGACCGACTACCTCGATGACCCGGACCGACCAGGTGCCGTAATGGGTCCGAAGACAGTACCGCGCCGCACACGCGCTGCGCTGGAAAGCGGTATTCTGGATCAGGAGTTGGCGCAGCGAATTCATGTTGACCTGCCCGACCGGGTCTACGGCCGTTTCTCTTGAAGTTACGCTTTGGCCGGCGCGGGAGAGTGCTCTCCGCGTTTAGAATAGCTGTCGTTAGCTAGTAGTGGTTGAGATTCTTCCAGTTCTAGATCCCATTCCAGATTGAGTCGCCACTGCCGTGCCCACGCCTCAATGACGTGCCGCTCGTGGAGATTGCCGATGAATCTGGTGATAATGGCATCCTTGCTGCGTCGACTCATCTTGAACGCACCGGTACGTTGCGTGCCGGAGTAGATGACATAGCACGCTCCTAGTCCGAACTCTTGCCGGATTTCGGTGGCAAAATAATGCGCCAGCCGATCCGCTTGGTGCAGGACAAAGCTACCCTGAAAAACATGGCCACGGACGCGCTGCAAATCTTCTTTCAGGAGCCACATCAGCGTGGCGTCGCCCTCCTGCAGGAAGCCCTTGACCAGTACACCCTCTCGTTCGAGCTGCGCCAGTATAGCTCTGAGTTCGGCCATTGGAACCTCGCCTTTGACCAGCAGCCCTAGCCGCTCGGCTGAGACGACACCGAACTGCAGGATGAGCCGCTTCACAACTCGAAAGCGCGCTTCGTCACGATTCAGGATGCGTTGTACTGGCAACGTGCGGTAGTAGCCGCGTGGCGTGCGCACCATATGCAGTGAGTGGTAAAGCCGTGAAAGCATTTTCTTAAAGGTGTCTGGGTCGAGCCCGCTTCGCCGTAGCAGTTCATCGCGCGGTACACCACGCGAATCCACCGCAAGCGAGAGCAGCCGCCGGTCCTCTGGCTCGATCGGGACGTCACGTGCGTCACGGTAGACCATTGCGTCCTGCACGCTACAGTAAGTGGCGTAGCCAGGAATCATAACTCCCAGTGCTAGGTCGAACTCCTCGCCGTAGTCACGGGGGTGAAAGAAGCGCCCCTGTATTCGTAGTGAAAGTTCGTACTCCGACCGCAGCCCGCCCATCTCGCGGAACGCTTGGCGGGCGTTGGTAAAGCGGCGCTGCGGGTGGATGTGCTGGCGCCAGAGCAGGTATCCGTCCAGCTCGCGCGGATTGAATTGCTCCGTGACGATGGGACCATTCACCAGCCAGTCCCGCAGCGGCTGGTAGCCAGCGGAGAGGAACATATCGCGTGCGTGCTGCTCGAGCTCAGAGACCGGCCGCCCTTCAATTTGCTTGATGCGAATCACATCACTGTTGAACTCGCGCTGGTAGCTGGCGTGTTCGTGCAGCGCCGCCAAAACTTCTGGGAGCAGCTCAGGCTGCTCGAGTGACAGCTTTCGCACTTCCAGCAGCCCAGACATGGCCCACATCTCGAGGAAGCCGACCAACATCCCGCCTCGGGTGATCGGATGCGTCCATGCATCACCGTAGCGCGAGAACACTTCGCGTCGCATATGCACCAGCATTGGGTCGCGCCACGACAGTACTCGTACTGGCGTGCCCTCGATCGGTGCCTGTAATGCCTCCAGCTCATCGCTCAGGACATATACAAACAGCCGCGTTGCGCTTGCTACGACGATGCGTGTCACTATACCCTCTTCTTGCAGTTGGGAGAGCAAAGAACGAAGCACGACGAGCGGCAGCCAAGTCTCGCGTCGCAACGGCGCGAAGCTCAGTGGTCCTAGGCTGCGCAGCACCTGCAGCAACAGCTTGCGCTCCGGCTTCTCCGGCGTGTCGAACTCCTCCAGCAGTCGGTACCGATTGTGTGTGGTCCAGGGGTTGCGGTGGCGATTGAAGCGGTGCAGTTGCAGGCACTCTTCTAGGCCGCGCAGCACTGGCTCGACCTGTTCAGGTTCCTTCTCCAGCCGGGTTGCAATCTCGTGGCGCGTCAATGGCGAATTGCGGGCGAGCAGCTCAACAATCGCCTCCGCGAGCTTCCCAGTTGGGGGGCGGCGGTAGAGCGCTTGATAAATGCCCACCTTGTTCGCCGGCGTGTACCTGAGACGCCCTCCAGCAAAACGCCCTTGCAGCAGCGCGTCGGAGTCACGCCATTGCCACCACTCATCGAGCGAAGGCTCATCCAGCCGGTAGTAAGCGATTCGCGCTGAGGGAACATCACCCAAGGCGTCGAACAGCCCCTGTAAGTTGGTGAAGCGGCGGAACAGCTTGGCATCAACGTAGCTACGTAGCTGTTTCTCGGAAATGACAATCAGGTCACCGCGCGATTGAGCTTCGAGGTAGATAATATCCTCTGCCAGCAGGTAATGTGGTATCGGCCGTCCCAGCACGAAGTTGCCTCCCTGTAGCGCCCCGCGCTCCTCCAGATCGTAGAGTGTTTGTTCGACCACCTGCTCCGGCAACCTCAGTTCGATTGCCAGTTGCTCTGCTGACCGTGGGCCACAATAGCCTAGATAAGTGCTGACCAGCCAGTCGAGTGCCTTTTCGTAACTGGCTGTTGGAGTCGGCTTGCGCAGCCGCATTCCATCAGGCAACCGTGTCAGGAGGTAATGCTGTTCCAGCTCTTCCAGTGGCTTGCGGGCGCGTACTTTGCGACCTGCTTCTAGGCTCGCTAGAGCCTTTTGTGCCGGCTTTGAGAGTTGGTCGCTGCGGCCATAAACAGCACGGAAATACGGAATGAACTCAGGGAGTGTGAAGAGCGGCTCGGAATCACCAGTCCAAACGGACTCAACGTGTCCTTCCTTAATGAGTGTCTCGCACGTCTCACGCAGCTCGCTGGTGGGCAGTTCCGACAGGCGATAAACCGACCGGCGCCGGTCCGCCAGCAGTGCCAGCCCGCCGGTCTCGCGGATGGCCTGGAGTACACCCTCAGGCGAGTCGACCAACGGTGCTTTCTCGTTGAAGTAGCCATCGACTAACTCGCGCTCGAAGCGCGCCCTGTCACCACCTTCCTGCTCCAATACTCTCCCTAGCACTTGTGTGTGCAGCTCGCGCAATAACGCTGATCTGTCTTCCATCAACACAATATCGCTCATTCCGGAGAGGATGACACCGTGTGCCAGCGGTGACGGCACTGCAGAGTAGGGGCGGTAGCTGACGCTACGCTCGCCACTGGCGATGTCTGTTAGCACTTCGCGCGCGTGCTTCAGGTCGAACGCATCATGGAGTACCTCGCGGTACGCCTCCTCAAGCATTGGAAAGCTTGGGAGCTCATGGATTGCCTCCAGCACCTGCGAGGTGCGTAGTTGCTGTCGCGGCAGCGAAATCTCGCGCCCTTTGTAATTGCGTAGAACCATAAACGATCGGTTGGCGCAGTGGCGGAAGCGCTGCGCAAATATCTCAGTGTTACGGATAGCGCGTCGTAGCGTTGCTTCGAGATCATCTGGGTCGAGCATCTCGCCGATACCCTCCAGCTCTACAAAGTCGGGGAAGGTGAGCAGGAAAGCATCGTCGCTCAGAGAGATACGCACCGACGCTTCCAGTTCCCGACTGAGCTCATACGCGAACGCCCGCGCCAGTGCGTCGTTGACTCGCCGTCCGAAGGGGAAATGGAACACCGCCCCTCGCCGGCCACGGTTGTCGATATAGCCTTCAACCAGTAGCTGTCGGTCTGATGGCACGAACTTGCACAGTTTCTGCTGCTCACGCAGGTGCGATAGGATGGTGCGCGCTGCTCCCGGGTCGACCCGGAACTCATCCTCGAGCCACGCCAGTGTATCGCTCTCCCGTTCGTCCAGCCGCTTCCCGACGGCGGCGCGGAAGCGGCCGACCGCCTCGCTCAGGTCAAAAGAGCGCGGTAGCATCTCTCCCGACCAAGAAGGCACGGTCGGCTTGCGTCCCAGTCCGTCCTTGACTATGACTTGGGGGCCCTCAGCCCCGAGGAACTGGTAGGTGCGACCGCCCAGCACAAAAATATCATTTCGGCTCAGGTTTTCGACGAATTTCTCCGAGAGATTGCCAATGTGCGCACCGCTCCCTTCTAGCACCACCGAGTAGTTGATTTCCTGCGGGATGGTACCGATGTTCATGTTGTAAATCTGCCGCGCCGCGCGTTTGATGCCTACCTCGCTGCCGTTGTACCATACCTTGGGGTAGACGCCGTGTTCGCTCAGCGACTCACCACCCAGGAATTCGAGCAGTGCTTCCAGTTCGCTGCTGGTGAAATCACGATAGGGGTGCGCGCCGCGGATGACATCCAGCAGTTCTTCTGGCGTCCAGCGTTGGTTGAGCGACATGCCAATGATGCATTGCGCTAGTACGTCAGCCGGGTGCTGCGGGATGGCAACCCGGTCAATCTCTCCTGCGTAGGCGGAGTTAACCAACACCGCACACTCGACTAGGTCGTCAGGATCAAAAACGACGAGCCGCCCTTTCGAAACTTGATGCAGCGCGTGGCCGGCACGGCCGATGCGCTGTAGCCCTTTTGCTATTGATTTGGGTGAGCCGATTTGTACTACCAAATCGACATACCCAATGTCGATGCCCAGCTCTAGGCTGGTCGAAGTGACGACTGCATCCATCTTGCCATCTTTCAGTTTCTGCTCTACATCCAGTCGCATTTCCTTTGACATCGAGCCATGGTGTGCCGCTAGCTTATCGATGCCGCGCTCCTGCAGTTGCAACACGACTGACTCGGTCCCAGCACGGGTATTAGTGAAAATTAGCGTCGTGCGATGCGCTACGACTAGTTCTGCCAGCAAGTCATACATGTGCGAATTGACGACCTCAGTCGAATGCTGTGTTAGATCGTCGACCGGGCACAGGACACGGAGGTCGAGGTGCTTGCGTTCCTTGACGTCAACGATGTTTACCGGTCGCGGCTTGCCGCGCGACCAGCCGCCTAGAAAATGCGCGATTTCCTCAATCGGTGCCTGCGTTGCCGAGAGGCCGATGCGCACCGGGTCGTGGTCGAGCAGGTGTGCCAGGCACTCCACGGAGAGTGAGAGGTGTGTGCCGCGCTTGTTGTTAGCGAGGTCATGGATTTCGTCGAGAATGACGTAGCGCACCGATCTGAGGTGCTCGCGGAACTTCTTTGACGAGAGTAGTAGCCCCAGGCTTTCAGGCGTAGTAATCAGGATATGCGGTGGCTTACGCACCATCTTGGCTCTGTCGGAGGTCGATGTGTCGCCGCTACGCACAGCCACCTTTACTGTCGGAAATTCCCAGCCACGCTTCGCCGCGAGCGCCTCCATCTCTGCCAGCGGCTGCTTCAGGTTGCGGTCAATATCGTTGGCGAGTGCCTTGAGTGGTGAGATGTAGAGCGCTTGTACCCCATCCTCCAGCCTGCCGGCACCAGCGCGTCGGAACAGGTCATTCAGGATTGAGAGAAAGGCGGTGAGTGTCTTGCCAGAGCCGGTGGGCGAGGAGACCAGCACGTTCTTACCAGCGTGGATTAGCGGCACCGCCATCGCCTGTGGTGGTGTTAGGTCATCGAAGCGGTCGTCGAACCACTCGCTGATGAGTGGCTCGAATTCGGCCAGCACATCTGCCTTGCTCTTTCTAGCTTTAACGTACTTTACCATGGCTCTTGAAACATTAATCGCGCTGCCAGCGGCGAAGGGTGTAATAGACTTCCGGTGGAGCCAAAACCTAATTACAACTGGGCAGTCGCGCCGTCGAGCCACCGTGGCTTAGAGGTATAGCGACGCCTTGGTAAGGCGTAGGTCGCGAGTTCAATTCTCGCCGGTGGCTCCATGTTCTCCCAGAGGCTCCTCGACCCAGAACGCTGCGTGTCCCTTGGCCCAACGTGAGATGTCGCTGCGCTCTACCGTTGTGAACGTTTCACGCAGTTCCAATTCAGCCTCGTCGAGCACCGCATCTGGTGTTCTGGCATGGATTCCGGGTGCCTTGAGCATCAGCAGCCCCTGTTGCGGGCGGTATGCCTCCCAGTTGCGGCGGAAAATCGCGAGCTGGTCGCGCTGCGCGACGTCCTGATAGATGAAGCCGCAGCCCTCCGCCTGTGGCGCGTATCGCGCGGGAAAGTGAGCATCAGTCAGCACCGGTAGCAGGTTCTGGTATCGCTCGGCGACTACTAGCAGCTCCGCCATCGCAGTTGCCGATACTTCGATAGCGGCGACTCGCCCTTCAGGGCAGAGGTCACAGACGTGCGAGACGGTGGTGCCTTCGGCAGCGCCCAGGTAGAGCACGCATGCGTCGGTCGCTAGCGGCCAGTCGTGACTGCTGACGCGCAACCACGCTGCTAGCTTGCTGCGCCAAGGATTCCACTCGCGCCAACCGCTGGGGCCACGCGTTTGAAGTCGTCCACGGCGGGTGCGCAGCCACTCACTCACGCCACGGCGATGCCGGTCCATGGCTCGGCACCGATGACGTGAGACGAGTCAATACCCTCAACCCAGAGTTCGAGACCGTCGAAGCTACGGCGATTACCCTCGGGGACGCGGAAGCGGTAGTTCGTGGATTCGGTCGTTGGCAGTCCGACTGACCAGATGACCTGCTGCCCCTCGCGCTTTCCTGGCCGTGGTTCAGCATCGCTGATATCGTGCTCTGGCACCTCGGCGCGCAGCTTGAAGCTGGCCGAGCGCATCCTGTAGTTAGTCACGCTGATGGCGACTTCAATGTAGCCGTCGGCGAACTCAATTTGTTCCTCGATCCAGACCACATCCATGATACGTGCTACAACCTTGTCCAGATTAGGCACTGGCTCACCGACGACGTGCGCTGCACGCTTAGCCATTGCTGGTAGCACTTTCTGCACCAGTTCAAATTTTTCGCTCAGTTTGGCGCGTTTCTTCTGCTTTTTCAAGTGGCGCGACAAGGTTTTTGCATTGGCGCGCAGTGCCAGTTTGATTTCGCGGCCAATTTCGGGAATGTCAGCAATCGCCTCCTTTGCCTCGGAGGTAAACGGAATGTTGGTCGCGGCGACATGCACTAGGATAACTGCGGGACCATTCGGCATCCCCTTGCCGCCGCGCTGGTCGAGGCCATAATTGCGCCAGTTGATGCCATGCATCGCTTTGGTAGTGGCGCAGCCGCCTGCCTGGTAGAGCAGTGGTACGCGGTTGGCAAAGCGCAGCAGCTGCACCGGTTCGTCGCGCGGCAGGTTGCCACCGAATACCATCCCCACTTCCACCAGGAATGGTGTTCCTGCGAAGACCGCCGGTGCGCGGCTTACGGGGGTGGTGTAGTAGTCAGGCCGCAGATCATCCAGCACCTGCTTCAGCCCGAGTTTGATGAGCTGCGAGCCAATCGGCACCAGCACCTTGCTGGTGGGGGTACGGATAGAAGTCGCTTGGAACGTCTCGCGTAGCATCAGCGCCTCGGCGCGTGTGATATCCTGCGGTCGGACGATAGGGTCGAGTGCCGCCTTGCCAAGCACATTTTGGATGGTGCTTTTGCCCATTGAGGAGAATTCCTGCTGCAGGAATTGCCCGAGCTGGTGCTGGCTGGCGTGGTGCGCCATCCGCAGTAGCTGTCCTATCTCGACGCCGTGTGGGTGCGGTTGGATGCCCTCCTTGGGCAGCCGTGGCAGCTCCTCAGCGGCGCGGTCGAACCGCATAACATCACCTGCAGGGTCGCTGAAGCTGATGGTTGCGTGTGGGTTGACGATGGAAGTAGCGCGTAGATACTCGCGTACTGACTGGCGCCCCGTCTGATACCTGCCCTTCAAGCAAAACTCGATGCGGGTACCGTGCGGTTTCTCGGGTTGTAGTCCGTCCTCTTCCTGCTCGGGTAGCCGCCACGGCAGCTCTTCGCGGCGGTCGATACGACCGCAGTTATTTCTGACATCAAGCTTTAGCATTACCTTCACGGCAAGATGCTCGGGGGAGATGCGCGATGTGATAACCGCCGGCCGCCCCGTGGTAAGCTGGCCGTACATTATCGCCGCGGAAATGCCAATGCCCTGCTGGCCACGCGACTGTTTGCCGCTGCCGAAGCGTGAGCCGTAGAGCAGTCGGCCGAATACTTTAGGGATTTGTTCCTCTAGGATGCCGGGTCCATTGTCCTCGACGATTATGCGCAACTCATCCCCGCCAAGTGATTCCAGTACGACCTGCACTTCGGGCAGGATGCCTCCCTGTTCGCACGCGTCGAGCGCGTTGTCGACCGCTTCCTTCACCGCCGTGATGAGCGAATGGGTTGGGTTGTCGAAGCCAAGGATGTGCCGGTTCTGCTCGAAGAACTCGGAGATGGGGATGTCACGCTGTTCTTCTGCCAGTTCGTGTGCGCGGGTGCGAGTCGGCTTCTTCCGGGTGGGAGGTGTGGCTGGTGCCATTTCCGGGGCTGGCTCCACAATCTTCACCTCTGACTGCCCTCCGTCCGGCGATTTTCCCGACGCGGGCGCATCCGTCACTACGCTGGGGAGTTCGGCTTCTGGTGGCTCACTGGTCTCGGTTTCCTCCTTCGTAACTTCTCTCTCGGTAGCAGCTTCATCGAGCGTTGTTTGCCCCATCCAGCGGGCCAGCCCGGAGCGGGATTAAGGGCTGCGCCTGCGGAGGAACAGCGCGAGCGCGACAGTGGCAGACCCCAGAGCTAGCGGCAACAGCAGTCCCCCCGCGCCCGTGTCCGTTTCTGCGTCCGGCACCACCAGGGCACTAGTGATATCAGGAATATCGACAATCCAGAGATTTAGGTTGTCGTCGCGGCCGGAGTGGAACGCCAGCGAATGTCCATTGGGTGACCAGCTGGGGTGCTGGTCCACTGCAGAGTCCATGGTAATGCGTTTCTGCATGCCACCTTCTACAGGCACAAGGTAGAGGTCCTTGTTGCCGTCGCGCTCCGAGTCGTATACCAGCCACTCCCCGTTCGGGGACCAGCCCGGATACCCGTCGTAGTAGGAATCATCCGTGACCCGTCTCGCGTCACTTCCGTTGCTGCGCATCACCCAGATATCGGTCCCCTCATCCCGGTCGGCTTGGTACACTATCCACTCCCCGTCGAATGACCAGCGTGGACAGTGTTCGCTTGCGTCAGTACTAGTAAGCTGTACAGGTTCTCCAGCGGGGCTTCCGTCATCGGCAACTGGTATTTTCCAGACGTCCAGCGAACCGCTGCGGCCGGAGTGAAATGAAATTGCCTCGCTATTGGGCGACCACCGCCCTGAGTCATCGAAGGCGGGGTCGAAGGTGACTTGGACGCTTTCGCCGCTGGAAAGGTTAACGACAAAGATGTCCATGTCATGTGTGGTCCCGTTCTCGGGGTCGTATGAGTTAAACACCATGCGACTCCCATCAGGTGACCAACCGGGATAGCCATGGTAGCTGCGGTCTGTCAGGACTTCTACCGGGTCACCTCCCGTGGCATCCATTGTGTAAATGTGGTAGATGTGCTGTTCTAGGCCACGGTTAGACTTGAACACTAACTGGTCACCGCTAGGGTGCCACTCTGGCTGTATGTTGATACCTTCCCCGTTTGTTTCAAAAGTCAGCTGCCTTGGGTAGAGTACAGTCACGCGAACTGGTGTGCTCTCCACCCGTGAACCGTCGCTGTAAATGGCACGCGCGACCAGCGTGAAGTCTGCTGGCACGGTTGCGTTCGCGACCGCTGTATCCCAGGCCAGTAGCTCACCCGGTGAGCCGCTGGCGACCACAGCACTGTTTGCCAGTAGCTCAACCTGCGTGAAGTCGCCCTCCGCTGCAATCTCGACCTCAACCGTTCCCTCGGCCCAGTCGCCGTCGGCGAGCGATGTTATGGCGACCAGCGATGGCTGCTCAAGAGAGCCAGTAGCGGGGAGGAGCAGGAACGTAGCGACCAGTAACACAAGCGATGGGCGGAAGCGGTGCACACTGACGGAATGCAGCTGTCTTCAAAAACAAATCCCCACACAGGGCGTGGCGCTTCAATAGCCCCCGCATTCCGGCAACGTGGACGACCTACAGCTACTGTCTCTGATAGTGCTCTTCGCCGGGCTGGTGACACTAGCGCTACCACTGCTGGCCCGGCTGGTCGAATTCGCCACTGCACGGCAGTCTGGCGACTGGCTGTTGCTGGGGATGCTGCTGCTCTTCGGATCGGCGTTGCTGGCGGCGCTCTGGGCGGTCTGGGTCGCCTCGACACAGAGCTGGTTGCTCTGGCCGGTGGCGGGCTTTACACTGCTGTTCCGGCTGGTTTCACCGCCTATCCTATTGCGCGTGCTATCGCAACGCCTCGGTGACCCAACTGACGAGTCGACATTGAGCACAACAACACTGGAACAGTCGGTGACTGGCGGTGCAGTGGTGCTCGGGAGCTTTGTGCTGCTGGCGCCTTGGCTAGAACCGTCCCACGGCAATGCAATGGCAGCGGCTGAGACCGGGCTCGCGACAATCGTAGCGGTATTCTCGTTCAGCCAGTTCTACCTGTTGCTGTTCATGGGGCGCATGCGCGAGGGACAGGCGCACTTTGCGTGGGTTGCTGGGTTGCTCCTCGGTGTCGGTCTCATAATGCTGACACCTGCATACTTGCCGGGATTCCAAGCGGCGTTCCGTACCACATCTGCGCTGGGCTGGTTCGGTGCGGCAACGCTGTTCCACTACGGGCGCCAGCTTCATCCACCTGCACTACTACGGCAGCTGCGGTGGAATGTTTAAATGCGGCTCGTCGGTTGTTACGGCGCATGTCGAGCGAGCAATTGCAGGCACTAGTAGCCATCCTGCTACTGAACGCAATTGCGTGGGGTGGCTACGTCACTCTACAGAACGAGCCCGAGACAGTGTACCTCTACCATGAATCACTGGCAGAGAGCGCCAATGTCACCGTGTCGCTCGACTTCGGGGAAGCGGGCGCCAACGCCACCACCTTCACCAACGCGACGACGGTAAGCTTTGGCGGCATCATCGTCGTTAACGACACATCAGCCTACGCGGCGACCATCGCCGCCGCGCGCGCTCAAGACTTTGCTGTGGGGGTGACTTTGTATTCATTTGGCCCCTACGTCCACACCATTGACGGTGTCGCGAGCGACAGCGGCCACTACTGGGTGCTCTACTGTAATGACGCCTATTCGGTGGCCGGCGCCGGTGACCTGCAGTTGCAGGACGGCGACGTCGTGCTCTGGAAGTTCGAATAGTCTAAAGGATGTAGAATTAGTGACTGTTAGCCCACTCTGTCAGTCGCGTCATTCCTTCCTCCAGATCAGGGAGTGAGATGCCGGAGAAGGCGAAGCGCAGGTAGTGCTCACGCTCACCCTCGAGTGGGCGACCGAAGTGGTAGCGGCAGCAGAAGCTGACGCCCGTGGCTTCGAGGACAGCCTGGCGGAAGCTCTCAGCATCGTCGAAGCCAGTGCGTGCCATCAGCTCAGTGACCCGGGGAAAGAAGTAGAATCCCGCTTCCGGCAGGTGCGCTGCAACGCCATCAATTTCGTTGAGTAGTGTTGCTAGTCGGTCTCGTCGCACACGCAGTCGGTCACGGATAGCGTCAGTCTCGCTGGCTGGCAGCTTCAGCGCTGCGACGCCAGCGTGCTGTACAAAATGGGCTGTGCAGGACTCAGCGTTGACGTTTAGCCGCGAGATTTCATCTATGAGCCAGTCCGGGCCGATAGCACCGCCAAGCCGCCAGCCAGTCATCGCAAATTTCTTTGAAAAAGTATAGAGGATGAGCGTCCGCTCTTGCATCCCCGGCAGGCTCGCAATTGAGCACGGTTCTCCCTCGAAGAGTATGTCGAAGTACGCTTCATCGCTTACCACAAGCAGGTCGTGTTCGACGACGAGCTGCGCTAGCCTCTCTATCTCTGCCGAGGGCGAAGAAGCACCAGTCGGGTTGTTGTAGTTGTTGTAGAACAAGTGGCGCGCGCCGGCGGCGATGCCCGCTTCGATAGCATCGAAATCGAGTCGCAGTCCTGCTTCGGTATCGATGTAGCCATAGGGGTGCGCAACGCCACCGTAGAATTCGATTTGCGACTCGTAAATTGGGTAGCCGGGGTTGGGGTAGAGTACAGTATCACCTTCCTCCATCACCGCGGCAATGTACTTGCCAATTGTTGGCTTACCGCCTGGCTGGACTGAGACGTTGGCGCTGCCATAGTCGAGCCCACGCGCTCTACCCACGCTGGCTGCCAGCACTTCGCGCAACACTGGAATTCCCGCTGCGGGGCAGTAGCCTGTGTGGCCTGCATCGAGCGCAGTGCGGGCCGCTTTGCGTATCGGCATGGGGGTCGGGAGATTTAGGTCACCGAGGTGGAACGGGAAAATACGTTTGCCAGCGGCCGTATACGCACTCGCCTCGGCCGAGATAGCCATGGCAGTTTCGGTGCCGAGTCGACCCATGCGGCTCGCGATGCGTGACATGGTGCTGCCGACGCCCGCTACTGTTAAGAGCGTTCGGACGCCACTTTTTTGAAGGCGTACCGGGTGCCGCGGTAATGGAGTTTGGACAGATGCGCCGTGACTTCGCTGACTGGCGCCGTGAAAACATGCTGGCGCTAGCGGCCGTGGGGACCATCCTTTCTGGCGCGATGGTGCTGATAGGTGCTATCGGAACATGGTACCGCACTGAGAGCTGGACGCCAACAGCTATTCTTGAATGGCTTGGAGACTATGATATTTGGGCGCTGGTAATCGGTCTCGCACTGTTCGGTGTCAGTAGCTATCAGTTCTGGCTGGTGCGCTGGTATATGAACCGCTTCGAGGAGCTTATTGCCGTTAGTTCCAAGGCTCAGTTCCAGCGAGACTGGACCGAGCTGCAGCAGATGAGCCGCTACCAGCTCCCGGGCAACTACTGGAAGCGCGCACTCAAGGCTGGGCGCCGGTTCGGACTCAAGTAATTTTATATAGAGACCCAAGGTGGCACAAGGGCAGGTTGACAACCTGAGGTTGACTACCGATGCCACGCAAGACGAAGAAAATCGCAAAAGAGCCCCCGACGGAACCCGAAGTGGAGTCGCCCGACCTCATCGCGGTGGCGCAGGCGGAGCTGGGCGAGGTGCAGGAACAGCTGCACCGCGTCGCAGCTGATTTCGATAACTTCCGCAAGCGAGTCGAGCGCGACCGCTCGCGCGACGCGCTGCGGGCGCGCGGTGCCGTTACAATGCAGTTTCTCGAAGCGCTGGAGACCGCCACGCAGGCGGCCGACGCGGAATATCCCGACGTCGAGGCGGCGGTCGCTGGCCTGACGGGAATCCAGAAACAGCTGCAGACGGCGATGGATGCTCTGGGGCTGGTGGCGATTAACCCCGCCGGGCAGTTTGACCACCGACTGCACGAGGCGCTGAGCGCGGTCGAGCGCGACGACCTAGAGAACGAGACGATTATCGAGGTAATCCAGCCGGGCTACCTCCTGGAAGGCGAGCTGCTACGACCTGCACGGGTCATCGTCAGCCGCACACCCCAACCGGCAACAGAAATTGAAACAACGGAGTAAGAATGGCTAAGGAAATCATAATCGGCATAGACCTAGGCACGACAAATTCGGAAGCGGCACACCTTGAGGGCGGCCGCCCGACCATCATCCCCTCGGCCGAAGGCTCGACCTTTGGCGGCAAGATGTTCCCGTCGGTCGTCGCCTTCACCAGGGACGGCGAGCGGCTGGTGGGTGACCTGGCCAAGCGACAGGCAGTCCTGAATCCCGACCGCACCATTATGCTCATCAAGCGCAAAATGGGGACTGACGACCGTGTCAAGGTCGGCAAGAAGGAATACTCGCCCGAGGAAATTTCGGCGATGATTCTACAGAAAATCCGGGCTGATGCCGAGGCACATCTAGGACAGGAAATCAACAAGGCCGTCATTACGGTCCCGGCTTACTTCAACGACAACCAGCGGCAGGCGACTAAGGATGCCGGCCGCATCGCGGGGCTCGAAGTGGAGCGTATCATCAACGAGCCGACCGCGGCGGCGCTGGCTTACGGTCTGGACCAGGACCGGGAGGGCGAGCACAAGGTCGCCGTGCTGGATCTGGGCGGCGGCACCTTCGACGTTACCATCATGGAGATGGCCGAAGGCGTTTTCGAAGTCCTCTCCACGTCGGGTGATACCCATCTCGGCGGGACCGATATGGACGACGCGATTATCAACTGGCTCGCCGAGAATTTCAAGACCGAGAACGGCGTTGACCTGCGTCAGGATTCCGCCGCCTTCCAGCGGCTGCGCGACGCAGGCGAGAAGGCAAAAATCGAGCTTTCCAGTACAGTCAAAGCCACCATCAACCTCCCATATATCTGGGCCGATTCGGCCGGACCCAAGCATCTCGAGGTTGACCTGACCCGCGCGATGCTGCAGGAACTGGTCGAGCCCGTGCTCGCCAAATGCGATAAACCCATAAAGCAGGCGTTCAAGGATGCAAAGCTGAAGCCGGGTGAGGTAGACAAGGTGCTGCTGGTCGGCGGCCCGACGCGGATGCCGATTGTCCGTGAACGCTTCGAGAAGATTATCGGCCGCAAGGCGGAGAGCGGCATCGACCCGATGCAGTGCGTCGCGATGGGTGCCGCGCTACAGGGTGGGGTGATTGCGGGCGACGTCACGGACGTGCTACTGCTCGACGTGACACCACTCACCTTGGGAATCGAGACTGAGGGGGGCGTGATGACGCCGCTCATCGAGCGTAACACCACCATCCCCACTGGCAAGCAGAACACTTTTTCGACCGCGGCCGATAATCAGCCTAGTGTCGAAATTCATATCCTGCAGGGTGAGCGCACCATGGCAGGACAGAACACGACGCTTGGAAAGTTCATGCTCACCGGCATCCCGCCGGCGCCACGCGGTGTGCCACAGGTCGAGGTCAAATTCGATATAGATCGCAATGGCATCTTGAATGTCAGCGCCAAGGACCTCGGCACCGGTAACGAGCAGAAAATTGAAATCAAGGCGAAGTCAAATCTGACCGACGAGGAAATCGAGGCGCGCGTCCAGGAGGCTGAAACGCACGCCGAGGAGGACAGGCAGCTGCGCGAACTTGTCGAGATACGCAACCAGGGTGAATCGCTGATTTACGCCACTGAGAAGTCGCTCAAGGAATTGGGCGAGAAGGTGGACGAGGAGACCCGCAAGGCGATTGAGGAGGCTAAAGAGCCGCTCAAAGAAGCTATGAAGGGCGACGACCTCGACGCACTGAAGGCGGCGACTGAGGCGTACATGACTGCTTCGCAGGTGGTCGGCCAACAGATGTACCAGCAGGCGGCCGAGGAGGCTGCGCAGCAGGCTCCCGCTGACGAGGGAGACGCGCCTGCCGACGAGAACGTGGTCGATGTAGACTACGAGGAAGTCGACGAAAAATAGTCGGGATAATGCTATATCCTACAGCGTTATCAACTCAGAGATGGGCGTTGGTGAAAATATCCGGACCGCTCACGACACGGCCCGAATTGAACGCCAACTAAAACGTATAACTTCTGCGACACCAGACCGGCGCATAATGCTGGTGCAGGGCCTGCGCGAACGTTTCGTGCCAGCGCTTGTGCCAAAGTTCCTGCCGCAGGTGACTCAGCTGCTGACCGATGATAATCCTGCAGTGCGGCACCAAGTAGTGCTGCTGCTGACCCACCTATTCAGGCAGCACCCTGACGATTTCGACGCAGTGATTGGCCCTCTGGTTGGACAGATCCAGGATTCTCGTATGGAGAATCGCCGTGACTCGCTGGAGCTTCTCGGCACAATTACCAAGCAGAAGCCCCGGACGATACTGCCGCACTTGGTAAAGCTTGTCAACCGGCTGGATGACCCAACACCCGGCGTACAGAAACCACTGACTGAGCTGCTGGTAGACTTGGGCCGTCGCTCGCCTGCTGCGGTTACGGCACAGCTGATGAAACTGCTCGACCCACGCCGGCCGCAGCTGTGCCGCAATGGTTTGGAGATGCTCACGGCAATTTCAGCCCAGAAGCCGAAAGGACTCGCGCGCGCAGCACCACGGTTGGTGAAGCTGCTGGGGAGCAAGAACCGCCAGATTCGGGAGTCGGCAAGAAAGTTGCTGGCGACCGCGGGGCAAGCGGGAGCCACGTCTGTTCCTAAGTTGCTGCTGCGGGCACTGACCGGACGTAAGGTTAGCTCTGAGTTACGGTTACAGTCTATTCAGCTAGCACAGCAGCTGGCAGAACACGACCCGACCCCCTTCGTCCCAGCAGTAAGGCAATTGGCGCGTGATTTGGAGCACCGTCGCTGGGAGATTCGCGAGCAGGCTGCACTGCTGCTGGGGACTATAGGTCGCAATGAAATGAAACTAGTAAAGGAAGGCATCCCGGCACTGGCTCAGGCACTCAACGACGATGATGATTTAGTGCGCACCGCCGCCGTGCGGGCGATGGAACAGCTTAAGGTATCGTCACTCGATTACACCGAGTTGCAGAAGGCGTCAGAAGCGCTGGAATCGGCCAAGTTCGTGCTTCGTTCGGTGAGCAACTTGGGTATTGAGGTAGGGCAGGCGGACAAGCTTGTAGGCGACGCGAAGCGCTCCTACAACCAGGGGCAGTACCAGCATTGCATCGACTACGCTGTGCGAGCAGAGAAAATAGCATCGCGCGCCGAGAAGGAAAGTGAGAAGGCGGGGGCGGCATTGACACGCGCCGAGAATACATTGCAGAGCATCGACCACAGGGGAGTTGCAGTTGGCGAAGCAGAGAAATTGCTGGCGCAGGCCGAGAAATTGCTGGCGCGCCATAGCTACAAGAAAGCGCGCGAACGAGCCGAGGAGGCGGTCGAGGTTGCGCAGCGGCAAGAGGACGTTGCTCGACCTGACATAGTGCTTAAGGCCCAGCTTGAACAGCAATTACAGCCAGATGCGTGGAATAACTTCCCAGTTCATCTGGAGAACGTGGGTGGCGCAGTGGCACGCACAATCGCGCTGGGTTTCTCAGCTTCGTTTGCAGTGCGCGGACCAACGATGCTCGACACGCTGGAGGCTGGCAAAACACAGGAGCTGGCACTAGAGCTGCATCCTAAGGGACAGGGGCTGCTGCCACTAGGGCTCGACATAGAGTTCCACTCGTTGGAGGGAGAATATTTCCACACCCACCGGCAGGAAATCTTGTCTGTTGGCGAGGAGACAGAATTCGAGCCGCGCGAGCTGTTCGTCTCAGAGGTCAGTGCACCAGCGGTGCCCGAAAAAAAGGTAGTGACACGCCAATACTACGTCGAATGCGACAACTGCGGCACACGCGTGCCGTCCGACTTCCGCATCTGTGGCAAGTGCGGTAAGCGGCTGCGTGAGCGGACCGACCGGTCCCAGGGCTACCACTGTCTCGGATGCAACTCACCGCTCTCGCTTAATCAGAAGTTCTGCGGCAGCTGTGGTAATGCGGCGCCGGCCAAGCCGGAAGCACCTACCAACTGCAGCCACTGCAACACCGTGCTGAACCCAGAACAAAAGTTCTGCGGCGGCTGCGGCGCGCCGGTGATCCTGACCTAGACTTCTTCGGCTTCAGCGACTGTGAGGGGGCCGGCACGAATCTCATCGGCAACACGGTCGTTGAAGTAGAAGGCAAAAAGGGCAATGATGATTAACCACTGAAATACCATAGTCATGATTGTGAACATCCCTAAGTTCATACCCGCAATGGGAGAATGCGAACCGTCCTGCAATTTCTCGTATATGAAGAAACCGAAGACTACCGCGAACTCTATGGGGAAGGCATAGCGAATGATATACTCCCACCACTTGCCGATGTAGAGGTCGCTGTATTCGGTGTTGATAAAGGTCTCGCGGAACTCGCTGGTACCGAACTTCATCACCACCACCGCCACCATTAGTCCTGAAACGATGAGCCCGGTGCCCCAGACGAAGTCCTGGTTATCGAGGAATTCCAAGCTGTAGGCCGACGGAAGGCCACAAAGTGCTACCGCGACGCAGATATATTTCACGGCTTTGTTGCGTTCCCACCCCATATCAACGAAATTGCGCGCCGCAATTTCGATAGTCGCAATCATGGAAGTGAGTGCAGCAAATGACATTGCGAGGAAGAAAATCGCCCCCATCAATCGTCCCGCTGGCATAGAGGCGAATAGTGCTGTCAAGTGGACGAACGTCAGGCCAGACGAGCCCGCTTCAACAGCGGCAAGTCCGTCAGCAGTCGTATCCGACATGGCGAAAATCGTGCCCAGCACCGCTACACCTGCAATCAGCGAGACCGAATTATTGCCAAGGCCGGTGAGGAATGCATTGAGCGCGATATCTTCTTTCTTTTTCATCGCTACGGCGTAGGTAATCGCCATCCCGAAGCCGGCCGAGGTGGACCACGCCGACTGTGTAAGCGCGCGAATCCACGTCTCTCCCTTGAACAGATATTCCCACTGTGGGATGAACAGGAACCGCAGCCCCATGGCTGCGCCAGATGGATTGAGGATAAAGGGGTAAATCATCGCCACGATGAGAAAGCTGACCAGGAGCGGAATCAGGATAGTGTTGGCGCGCTCGATACCACTGATGCCGCCGTAGACGATTAGGCCCGAGACCGTAACGGCAATGAGCTGAAACATCACCACTTCTAGTGGTGAGTTATGGATGAAATCATTCCATAGAAGTGTTGTTGCCTCCGTATCGGTGGCGAGATCAATCTCCCCCGAAAGCGCGACCCAGAAGTAACGGATAGTCCAGCCCATCACGACTGCATAGTAGAAGCCGACAGCAACGCCGACCCAGACCATCCACATTCCCATCCAAGTCCAGTTGCGGCCAGCCATATCGCGCATCGAGCCGATGGTGCCGAGTCGCGTTTTCTTGCCGATGGCGAACTCGGCCATTAGCAGCGGAATCGACCACGCGAAGAGGAAGAGCAGCCACCCAATCATGAACGACCCCCCACCGTTCGCGGCGGCCTCGCGTGGGAAACGCCAGATATTGCCAGTGCCGACTGCGGCACCGATGGTGGTCAGGATGAGCCCCAGGCGTGAGGAGAATACCTCGCCGCCCCCGGCGGCCGTTTCTTTCAACCGTCTTCCTCCGCCCGCTTGCGTCGCTCCGCCTCGGTGGCAAGACCCACCATGCGGTACAACCCACCCCATACCACGCTGTAGATCAGGAGCATCATGATACCGACCGCCAGGCCGTCAGCGACGATATTGCCGAAGCCAATTATGTCATCTACAAAAATCTCGACAGGTTCGGCGGCTCCGTGACCGGTATAAACGAATCCGCCACCGAATTCGTTAGCGAGGCGGGAGTCCTGCGCCACTGCGTAGAACTGGATGTGCGTGGAGGTTTCGGTTGCAGGGATGTAGGCCCTGAAGACTGAATCGCGCCGTGGAATCGTGAATTCAGCGCTGTAGTCAGAGTAATCTCGCGGATCGCAATTCTCGACGCAAGACATAGTTAATTCGCTCCAGACACCTTCTGGCATTTCAGCTGTCCTATATCGCATGGCCAGGGAATCCTTCAGCATGAACTGCGCATCCTCAACCATTACCCTCACTGGCATTTTGTCATCCGAGTAGTAATCGCCAAAATCAATCTCGGTGTCTGACTGAAAACCTATACTTTCACCTTGGTTGGACATGATGCTCAGTGCCGGCATCATGGTCTGCTCCATAGAGTGGATTCCGGGACCATTTATGTCGCCATAATCGGGGAACATCTGTCCAATCCGGGCCTCGGGAGATTCATCCAGCAAGTGCATATTGGTGAGCAGGTGCATCCGTACGGTGGGGCGGATGAGCCGTGTGTCGGCGTGAAAGCCGCCGTCCAGGTCTCCCTGGCTTCCGCAGCTGTTCAGCTCGACCGTGTAGGAAAATGAACCATGCATCCCATAGAGCTGATCGGTAATGTCTCCAGAGACCTTGTACCCGCCCTGATCCTTCCAGTTGCCGTAGCCGGTCAGGTTCATCAGTGGCTTGACCTGGTTCTCCATGTATAGCTCGTGTGGCGGGTCCTGGTCCTTGTAGCCCCACGGCCAGATGTATAGTTCAGAGCAGGAGTGGTATGAAATGGAATTCATTATGTTGTGCTTCATGTCATGGGCTTCGGAACGGTAATTCCTAATATATTCGCCGTCACTGTTCGTGACAAACATGTCGGGCCAGTTCTCTCTGGCTATACCTGCCTGATAGTCTGCCAGATACTGTTCTTGTGGATAATCCTCATAGATGTCCAGCCTCCATGTCAGGTATTCAATTACCTGCGTCTCAGGCTCCGAATATCCGCCTTCCCGGTCTTCGTCGACCATTCCGTCTTCGTCGTCGTCCTTGTGGAGCGCGTCTGGCGGGTCCTCGTCCACTCCAGTAATATCGCCAGTGTTCTGATCGCCAACCACGCACGGATTTGCAAAGAAACCTTCGTCACAGTCTCCATCATCATCATTGAAATCCCGGGGGCCGTGATATACGTCCGAGCAGGGATTATCGTCATCTACTGTGACTTCGGGCTCCAAATCATCTCCAATCAAGGCAGTAAACTGGGTGTTGTGTGACCACTCTAGCGGATAATTCCGGTTGATGTCAACACCATCACACTCGTCTCCATACCGGTCGTCGTTGTTGTTATCGCGCATGTTCTTACGCCAGAAACGGCTCGGGTCCTCGCGGTCGTACATGTAGCCGTCCGGATTCAGGACCGGGACAATCCAGATTTCCCGGTTGTTGATTAGCTGGGTCACGCGCGCCTCGATGGGGTCCTCGTCGATACCCTCATCGATGACGCCATCGTCGTCATTATCGATGCCGTCAAAGAGTGCTCGCCCTTCGGCGTCGACACGGCCTCCGAGCTCTCCATCACCGTCGTTGTCAATGCCATCAATCGGGTCCTCGTTTACTAGGCCGTCACCGTCGTTGTCAGTCGGCTCTGCCCCGTAGAAATGGGTCAGGTAGTAAACAAAGTAGAGCGGTGTGACCACAGTCATCCACTCCCGAGCGTGGTGGTTTCCGACTATGAACATGGTCTCTTCATCAGGGTCATCGTAGAACTCCGGCTCGTTGGCAACATTGTCGGATATCTTGACACCGTATATTTCGTTCCCTTGCCAGGTCTGACCGGCTGGAATCAGGTCTGTCAAAGTGTAAAATTCAACTATTTCGGGATAGTCGTTCGCGAATTTCTGTAGCTCGGAGACAACCTCGTAATACTCGTGGTAATCATCGAATAGTATATCGAAAGGGAAAGTGTTGGTCCGGTTGAGCGTGTCATTACCATCATCAGCCACAAACAATGTTGGAGGCGGACTGATTGATTGTACGGGCGCCACCGTTCCGGTGCTCAGGCTAGTGAACACCATCATAATTGCCAGCAGTGCTGTGGTTCCCTGTCGCATGGCGGCGCTACCTGCCTGCCGGCTATAATAGTAACCTTGAGCGCGCCTTTTTGGTTGACGCCCGCTCGGTGGCCGTGCTACGATGCAAGGACTGTCCCCACTGGTATGGTGGCGAGGACTACGGCTACGGCAGTTGCCGGCTCAAGCTGCAGCGCGATGAGCAGCGTTTTCTCACCTTCGGCCAGCAGGAGTGCGATGAAGGGGTTGACCCGGACGTAGCCACCGGTGGAGAGGGCGATGACTGAGGAGGCAATAACAGTCCGCTCCATGACGGCCAGCGATCTCGAATTTGCCCAGGTATTGACTGACAGCGAGGGGTGGGACAATTCTGCACGTGACTGGGAACGGTTGCATTCACTCAATGTGGGACTTGTCGCTGAAGTGGAAGGCGCTGCTGCTGGTGTCTGCACGGCAAACGACTACGGCGAGCTCGGAAACATCGGAAATTTCGTTGTCGCTCCTGCACAGCGGGACCACGGAATTGGTCGTGCCTTGGTAGAGGCTGCGCTGGAACGCTTGGCTAGGTGCCGCGCGGTACGCGTCCACTCATTGATGCCTTCTGCTGGATTTTACCGGGCGTTCGGCTTTGTCGCGGAGGGGATGTCTACTCATTTTCGGCTTTCCCCGGAAATGCATGGACTTGTGCCGTTTGAAGTCGGCGATGCCGAGGTGGAATCAGCACGTAGCGACTGGGATGAGCTGCTGGCACTTGATGCACGGCAGTTCGGTGGCGACCGCTCTAGACTGCTCAATACATTAGCGGATGCAGTTCCCGAAGCGGCATTCGCTGTTGAAGGCGGCTACATCTTGGCGAAGGGAGAAGACACTCACTACGAGCTTGGACCGTGGGTAGTTGAATCAGGCTGCCAGAGATGGCGGCAGTTGCTCGAGGCTGCGATGGCAGCACTACCGCGCGAAGCGACGTTGGAAATCATAGTTCCGTCACCCAACTTCCGTGTTACCAGTCTGCTTGAAACTCAGGGGTGGGAGGCTGTCGATTACATGCTGGCGATGGTGCGTGGCGGAGAGTGGAGCGACGAATCCAATATCTGCGCCCGCGCCGGAGGCGACAAGGGATGAGAATCTACAACAGTGCCACGCGTTGCAAGGAGCGTTTCCGGCCGGTTGGAGACCCGGTAAGGCTCTATGCCTGCGGGCCAACTGTATACGCACCAGCGCATCTTGGCCACGCCAAGAGCTATGTGGCGGTTGACGTTCTGCGCCGCTGGTTGGAATATCGTGGTCATGCAGTGCGCCATGCACAGAACTTTACCGATATAGCTGATGAGACTGCGCAAGCGGCTAGACGTGAAGCCATAGCCGAGGTGGAGCTGACTGCGCGTTACGAAACCGAATTTTTGGTACAGATGGACGCGCTGGGTAACCTGAGGCCGCATGCGTTGCCGCGTGCTTCCGGAGTGGCCGAAGAGATTGGCACGCTGGCGGCGCGGCTGTTGGAAGAAGGCAGCGCCTACGAGAGCGCAGGTGGAATCTGGCTCTCTGTTGAACCTGGACAGCACGGCGCACTGCTTGGTACCGAGATTGGTGCTGCTCTCTGCGAATCGGCTACCGCAGTCAACCCCGGCCCGAAGCGGGGTCCGTTCGATTTCATGCTCTGGGGGCCGCTGCAGCCCGGCGGCCGAAGCTGGTCGCCTGACGGAATTTCGCCGGGACGACCGGGGTGGCACCTCGAGTGTACACTGATGGCGTCGCGTGACCCTGGACTGCCACTCGATATCCACTTCGGCGGAGCTGACTTGGCATATCCGCACCATGAAAGTGAACTGCTGCTGGCAGACACCCTGGGAATGGGTGAATTCTGTCGCACATGGATGCACAATGGACTGATGGAAGATGCAGACGGCAAACTGTCAAAATCGCACGGAGAACGACTCACGCTGGCGACCGTCTTCGAGGAGTGTCCGTCCGCAGCGCTCCGGTTCTACCTGCTACAATACCACTACCGTGACTTCACCCCTTTCAGTGAGGTGGCACTGAAACAAGCGTGTGCCGAGGG
>ERZ651768.632-NODE-632-length-26382-cov-12.714313_pt1 | contig 26382 bp, 22 predicted proteins | sample MGYA00514754_ERZ651768 | MGnify/ENA metagenome assembly ERZ651768
GTGGGTGGCGAACCCTGCCTCCAGCGCAGACAGGTCAACCGAGCCGGCCTGCTGGAGGGCCTTCAGGTCGGTTTCCAGGTTGATGCGTTGCTGGATGAGGTCGAGCCGCTTGGTGATCGAGGCGCCCTCAAGCATGGGGGCTAGCGCTGCGAGTTGACGTTTCAGGTTCCCCGGGGTGCGCCTGCGGCGGCCGGGCTGTGGGGCGTTCTGCTCGAGTGCCTTCAGATAGGCGCGGACTGCCGCCACCTCTACCTTCTCGTTTTCGGTCATCTTTTTGCGGTCCATCTAAATCCCTTTATTAGTCAAGAATGAATCAGCATAGGAAGCACTCTTACCTCTACAGAAATTGAGCATATGCCAGTTCATCAAGCGAATGAAAAGTGCTCTAATGATTTGATATTTCACCCTGCGCCGCCGTTCGCTAACTGGGGAGGAACGGTGCTGGATGTCACCGGAGGGGAGGGACCGGTGGGTATTCGGCGACGGCTACGGTGCCCGACGTGAGCCAGCCCCTCCACCGCGCCCTCGGACTCACCGACAGTGAGGCCGTCAGGATCGACGAGATCCTGGACCGACCGGCAAACGGCCTCGAGCTCGCCATGTACTCGGTCATGTGGTCCGAACACTGCTCCTACAAGAGCAGCCGCACCCACCTCGGGCGCCTCCCCACGGAGGCCCCGTGGGTCCTGGTCGGGCCCGGCGAGAACGCTGGCGTGGTGGATGTGGGCGACGGCATAGCCGCGGCCATCCGCATCGAGTCCCACAACCACCCGTCGGCCATAGAGCCGTACCAGGGTGCCGCAACCGGCGTGGGCGGCATCCTCCGCGACATCTTCACCATGGGCGCACGCCCGATCGCCCTTATGGACCCACTGCGCTTCGGACCGCTCGACGATCCCCGCAGCCGGTGGATTGCCGAGGGCGTGGTGTCCGGCGTGTCGGGCTACGGCAACGCCGTCGGGGTGCCGACGGTCGGTGGCGAGGTGGTCTTCGACCGCACCTACAAGGGCAACCCGCTGGTGAACGTGCTGTGCCTCGGGGTGCTTCCCACCGAGCGCCTGGTGCTCGGCCGGGCATCTGGCGTCGGCAACCTGGCCGTGTTGCTGGGTTCCAGCACCGGCCGGGACGGCATCGGCGGGGTCAGCGTTCTGGCCTCGGCCGGCTTCTCCGAGGACGACGACGGCGACAAGCGGCCCAGCGTCCAGGTCGGCGACCCGTACGAGGAGAAGCGCCTAATCGAGGCGTGCCTCCAGTTGCTCGACGAGGGGCTGGTTGTCGGCATCCAGGACCTGGGTGGCGCCGGGCTGACGTGTGCCACCAGCGAGACGGCGTCGCGCGGCGGGGTCGGCATGGACGTGGACGTGTCGGCCGTGCCCCGACGGGAGCCGGGGATGGAGGCCCACGAGGTCATGACCAGCGAATCCCAGGAGCGGATGCTGGCCATCGTGGAGCCCGACGGCCTCGACCGGGTGATGGCCATCTGCGAGAGGTGGGAGGTCCGGGCCGCAGTCATCGGCCGGGTCACCGACTGCGGCTCGTTGCGCATCCTGGACGGCTTCGACGGCGAGGTGCTGGCCGACGTGCCGGCCGCCTCCCTCCACGAGGACGCACCCCTGTACGACCGTCCCTGCTCCGCACCGGAGGCACCCACGGGCCCATCGGGCGAAGACCTGGAGGCACCGGTGGATGCGGGTCTCGACCTGTTGGACCTGCTGGTGGATCCGGCCTGGGTCTACCGGCAGTACGACCACCAGCTGTTCCTGAACACGGTGGTGGGTCCGGGCGACGATGCCGCGGTGCTGAAGCTCCGGCACCCCACCACCGGCGTCGAGACCGGTCGGGGCCTGGCCATGACCACCGACGGCAACCACCGCTGGTGTGCCGTCGACCCCCGCGGTGGTACGGCCCGGGTGGTCGCCGAGTCGCTGATGAACCTGGCCTGCGTTGGGGCCCGACCGTTGGCCGTCGTGAACTGCCTCAACTTCGGCAATCCCGAGCACCCCGAGGTGATGTGGCAACTCTCGGAGGCCGTGGACGGCATTGCCGAGGCCTGTGTCGCCTTCGGGGTCCCGGTTGTCGGTGGCAACGTCAGCCTCTACAACGAGTCGGCGGGCGCCGACATTGATCCCACGCCCGTCATCGGCCTCCTTGGCATGGTCGACGACCTGGACCGGCGACCTCCCGGTGCCACCCTCGTCGACGGGCACCGCCTGGTTCTGCTCGGGCCGTCCGACGTCTCGTTGAGCGGATCGCTGTGGGGAGCGGCCCGGGACGCCCGGGGCGGGCACCTGGCGCCGCTTGACCTGGAACTCCACCGCAGCGTCGTCCACCTCGTGAGGGCGCTGGTCGTCTCCGGCCAGGTGGACGGGGTGCACGACGTTTCGGCCGGGGGCCTGGGCGTCGCCGTCGCCGAGATGGTGGCCCGGTCCGGCGTCGGTGCCCACCTGGCCCGGATCGCCGACCACCGGGCCCTGTTCGGAGAGGGCCCGAGCCGCGTGGTTGTGGCCGTGGACCCCGAACGCCTGACTGAGGTCCTGGCCGCCGCCGAGGCCGTCGGGGTGCCCACCACCCGCATAGGCCTGGCCACCGGTGACCGCCTCATCGTGAAGGGCCTGTTGGACGTGGCGGTGGACGCCGTGGTGGCCGCCCACGCCGGTCGGCTCCCTGAGGCCCTGGGCGCAGGGACAACGAACCGATGACCCTTCCGGCGACCGATCCCGTTGTCGCCGGGGTACGTCCGGACGACGACACACCGAAGGAGGCGTGCGGCGTCTTCGGCGTCTACGCCCCGGGCCTGCCGGTCGCCCACCTGACCTACCTCGGCCTGTACGCCCTGCAGCACCGCGGCCAGGAGTCGGCCGGCATGGCGGTCAGCGACTGCGGGGCCCTTACCGTTGTCAAGGACATGGGCCTGGTCTCCAACGCCTTCGACGACCGCACGCTGGCTGCCCTCACCGGCGACCTGGCCATCGGCCAGACCCGCTACTCGACCACCGGATCCAGTACCTGGCGCAACGCCCAGCCGGTCTACCGGGGGGTCGACCACTTCGAATTCGCCCTCGGCCACAACGGCAACCTGATCAACACCGAGCAACTGGCCGCCGATGCCGGGATGCTGCCCGGCACCGTCACCTCGGACAGCGACCTGGTGGCCGAACTACTGGCCGCGGAGTTGGCAGCGCGGGGCGGGATGGATCCTGGTGAGGCCTTCGACGAGGCACTGATCGAGGTTCTGCCGCGCCTGCGGGGGGCCTTCACCCTGGTGCTGGCCGACAACGAGCGGATCGTCGGGGTACGCGATCCGAACGGCTTCCGGCCCCTCTGCCTCGGGCGCCTGGAGGGCGGCTGGGTCCTGGCATCGGAGTCGCCGGCCCTGGACGTGATCGGCGCCCACATGGTCAGGGAGCTGGAGCCGGGCGAGGTGGTGGTGATCGACCAGAGCGGCTGTCGCTCGATTCGACCCTTCGACGACGACGTCGTGGACCCCAGGCTGTGCCTGTTCGAGTTCGTCTACTTCGCCCGTCCGGACGCCGTCCTGTACGGGCAGAGCGTCCACCATGCCCGGGTGCGAATGGGCGAGATGCTGGCGGCCCAGGCCCCGGTCGAGGCCGACCTGGTGATGGGTGTGCCGGAGTCCGGTATGCCTGCCGCCGAGGGCTACGCCCGGGCCAGCGGGATCGCCTACGGCCAGGGGCTGGTCAAGAACCGGTACATAGGCCGCACGTTCATCGCCCCGACGCAGGCACTGCGTTCGGCCGCCGTCCGCATGAAGCTGAACCCGCTGCGTGACAGCACCGAGGGCCAGCGCCTCGTGGTGGTGGACGACTCGATCGTCCGGGGGACCACGACACGTGCCATGGTTCGGATGCTGCGCGCCGCGGGTGCCACCGAGGTGCACATGCGGGTCTCGTCACCGCCCTACCGCTGGCCGTGCTTCTACGGGATGGACACCGGGGCCCGCAGCGAGTTGCTGGCCGCCAACCTGACCGTGGACGAGATCCGCGAGTACCTGGAGGTGGACAGCCTCACCTACCTGACGCTGGAGCACCTCCTTGAGGCCACCGGGGCGGTCGGTGCCGGCTTCTGCGACGCCTGCCTGACCGGCACGTATCCGATCGAGATCCCGGTCAACCTGTCCAAGGGCGTCCTGGAGGTCGGCGAGGGGCCGCCTCCAGAGCGGGCCATGCCGGTGCGCGATGGCGACCCGGACATGGAGATGCCGACCGATGCCGCCAACCGCCTGTTCGGGAGGGGTTGATCAGCGTGTCCGACGAGAAGGGCACCGCCGAGGTGGGCTACCTGGCGGCCGGTGTCGACATCGATGCCGGAGCCGAGGCTGTCCGCCGGATCGGCCCCCTCGTGAGGTCCACCTACCGCCCTGAGGTGGTGGGCGACATCGGCGGCTTCGGAGGGCTGTTCGATCTGGCGCGGTCGGGCTACAGCGACCCGTTCCTGGTGTCGGCAACCGACGGGGTGGGGACCAAGGCGGAGATCGCCCGCCTGACCGGTCGCCTGGACACCATCGGTCGCGACCTCGTCGCCATGTGTGTCGACGACCTGGTCTGCTCCGGAGCGGCACCCCTGTTCTTCCTGGACTACCTGGCGGTCGGCCACCTGGATCCCGATGCCGTCGAGCAGTTGGTGGCAGGCATCGCCGCCGGCTGTTCGGAGGCCGGTTGCGCCCTGATCGGCGGCGAGATGGCCGAGCATCCGGGCGTGATGGCGGCCGACCAGTTCGACCTGGTGGGGTTCGCCGTCGGAGCCGTGGAGCGTGCCGACGTGATGGACGGCTCGGCCACCTCGGCGGGTGACCTGCTGGTGGCCCTGGACAGCCCGAACCTGCGATCCAACGGCTTCTCCCTCGCACGCCACCTGGTCTTCGAAGTGGCCGGCCGGTCGCTGGACGACCCCGCATGGGCCGGGGCCGACACCACGCTGGCCGACGAGCTGCTGGCCCCCAGCGTCATCTATGCACCGGCCGTGGTGGCCGTCCTGGCCGCCCACGAGGTCCACGCGGTGGCACACGTGACCGGTGGTGGCCTACCCGGCAACCTGCCACGGGTGCTGGGCGACACGGTCGATGCCGTCGTCGACCCCACGGCCTGGGAGGTGCCCCGGATCTTCCGGGAGTTGCAGGACATGGGTGGCGTCAGTGACGGGGAGATGGCCAGGGTGTTCAACCTGGGCGTGGGCATGGTGCTGGCCGTGCCGCGGGCCGAGGCCGATGGGGTGGTGGCCACCCTGGCAGACAACGACCGCCGGGCCCGGGTGATCGGCGAGCTGGCGGCCGGCACCGGCGCCGTGGTGTACCGGGAGTCCGGCGGAGGGGAGGCGGGGCCGTGACGAACACACGGGATGCCCTGGTTGCACACCTGATGGAACACTCCATAAGGACCGGGGAGTTCACGCTGAAGTCCGGTCGGACGAGCTCGTGGTTCTGCGACGCCAAGCAGACGGCCTGTCGGCCCGACGGCATCCTGCTGGTCGCCGACGCAGCCCTGGAGGCCATCGCCACCCTCGAGGACGAGGCTGGCCCGATCACCGCCATCGGCGGCCTGACAGCGGGCGCCGACCCGGTGGCGTTCGGGATCGCAGCGGTGGCCGCCACCCGCGGCCGCCACCTGCGGTCGTTCAGCATCCGCAAGGAGTCCAAGGGCCACGGCGTCGAGGGTCGCCTGGCCGGCGCCCTGCGACCCGGCGACCGGGTCGTGGTGTGCGAAGACACCGTCACCCGCGGCGTCTCCCCGCTGGAGGCCGCCGCTGTGGTCCGTGACCTGGGTGCTGATCCGGTTGCGGTACTTGCGATCGTGGATCGGGGAGGGACGTGCGGTGAGGCTGCCGCCGAGGCCGGCATGTCCTTCCTTCCCCTGGTGACCGCTCCGGACCTCGGCTTCCCGTACGAAGGGCCCTGAACCGGGTCGGCTGACCGGGGTCGGTTCCGGTGGCATGGCCACGTTGAACCACTCCTAGGCTCGGCTGATGCCATTTCTTCCCACGGCCGCCTACTCCATCCACCTGCAGGTGGCGCTGGACAACGTCCCCAACACCCTCGGTCGCCTCGCCACCTCGATCGGGGAGGCCGGCGCCAACATCTTGTCCATGGGCGGTTTCGACGTCCGGGGGGACCTGCTGGTCAACGACGTGGTCGTGAACTGTCGCGACGAGGAGCACGCGGCGACGGTGGTGGCCGCCGTCAGGGAACTCTCGGGAGTCGAGCTCCTGCACTGGCACGACCGCACCTTCGACATGCACGAGGGCGGCAAGATCGAGGTGGTCTCCCTCGCCGAAGTGAACGACCGGCACGACCTGTCGATGGCCTATACGCCCGGGGTGGCCCGCGTCTGCATGGCGATCCACGAGAACCCGGCCCGGTCCCACGACCTGACCATCAGGAAGAACACCGTCGCCGTCGTGACTGACGGGACCGCCGTGCTGGGCCTCGGCGACATCGGTCCGACGGCCGCCATGCCGGTCATGGAGGGCAAGGCGCTCCTGTTCAAGGAGTTCGCCGGGGTGGATGCCTTCCCGATCTGCCTGGACGTGGATGATCCGCAGGAGATCATCGACACGGTGATCCGCATCGCGCCGACGTTCGGAGGCATCAACCTCGAGGACATAGCCGCACCGGCCGCCTTCCAGGTGGAGGAAGCGCTCCGCGAGGCCCTGGACATCCCGGTCTTCCACGACGACCAGCATGGAACGGCGGTGGTGGTGCTCGCCGCCCTCTGGAACTCCTGCCGGCTGACCGGGCGCGACATCGGGGACCTGTCGGTGGTGATAGCCGGGATGGGAGCGGCCGGCGTGGCCGTCGGCAGGATCCTCCTGGGTGCGGGGGTGGGTGGGATCGTCGGGGTGGACCGGTCGGGCGCCGTCTACTCGGGTCGTGACAACCTGAACCCGGCCAAGACCTGGTTCGCGGAGCACACCAACGCGGAGAGGAAGATGGGCGCCCTCGCCGACATCCTCGTCGGTGCCGACGTGTTCATCGGCCTCAGCGGACCGGGCCTGATCGACGCAGCCGACCTGCGAACCATGAACCCCGAGCCGATCGTGTTCGCCATGGCCAACCCGGAACCGGAGATCCGCCCTGAGGAGGCCGACGGGCTGGCCGCCGTGATGGCCACCGGCCGGAGCGACTACCCGAACCAGATCAACAACGTGCTGGCCTTCCCGGGAATCTTCCGGGGGGCACTGGACGTAGGTGCCACCGACATCACCGAGAACATGAAGTTGGCGGCGGCCAGGGCCATCGCCGATTCGGTGCCCGAGGTCGACCTGGCCTCGACCTTCGTGGTGCCGTCGGTGTTCGACAAGACGGTGCCGTACCGCGTGGCCGAGGCCGTCTCGGCCGCTGCGGTGGCCGACGGCGTCTGTCGCTCATGATCTGCACCCCCTGACGGGCCTGACGCAGTTCGAGATGGCGCCTCTCCGTGCGGTCACCTTCGACCTCTGGAACACGTTGCTGACGAGTGCTCCGGGTGGCCTGGAGATCCGACGTCGGTACTGGCAGGAGGTCATCGACAGGCGGAACCTGGACGTTCCGCCAGACCTCCTGGGGGGAGTCCTGTCGATCCTGCCTGATCGGTTCGAGACCGAGTGGCGGGCCGGTAGGCACTACGGCCCGGAGCGTGCTCTCGAGGAGTCCTTCACTGCCTTCGGTGATCGAGTCGACGCCGAGGACCGGCAGGCCCTCATCGAGGCATTCGATCTTGCGTCGTACCACCTGCAGGTGATGCCGGTGCCCGACGCGGCGGACGTCCTGTCCGCCGTGGCGGATACCGGCATCACCATCGGCATCGTGTCGGACACGAACCTGGCGGTAGGGAGGCACCTGAGGACATACCTCGACCACCACGGCATCCTCGAGCACGTCTCCTTCGCCGCCTTCTCCGACGAGGTCGGCGTCTACAAGCCCGACCCGGCGATCTTCGCCGCAGCGATGTCGGGGCTCGGCGTCACCGATCCCTTAACCGTGGCCCACGTTGGCGACCTGAAGCGGACCGACGTGGCCGGTGCCCGGGCCGTGGGCATGGCGACGGTGCGGTTCCGAGGGGTGGTCGACGATCCCGACGGTGGCGACGAGGCCGACCACGTCATAGACCGTCTGGTCGACCTGCCGGCCGTGCTGGACCTGGGCTGATCCCGGGGCCGGGTTGGTTCTGGGCGGGTGAACGGGGCGAGGATCGTGGGGTGAAGGCCCTGTGGTTCCACCTGATGCCCTACCCGGAACTCCCGGAGGGGTTCCGTGACGACCACCGGTCGGTGTGGGTCGACATCGATCCGGCCCTCTACGACCCGGCGGTCGGCCATAGGGCGTACAACGACTACCTCGACGAGTTGGAACACGCGGCAACGTGTGGCTTCGACGGGGTTTGCGTGAACGAGCACCACGCCAATGCGTACGGCCTGATGCCCAGCCCGAACCTCATGGCATCGGCCCTGGCCCGCTCGACCGAGGACGCCGCAATCGTCGTCATGGGCACCTCCCTGGCCCTCTACAACCCGCCGATCCGGGTGGCCGAGGAGTTGGCCATGATCGACGGCCTGTCCGGAGGGCGTCTGGTGGCCGGGTTCCCGGTCGGCACGCCCATGGACACCTGCTTCGCCTACGGGATGAACCCCGCCACCCTGCGGGAGAGGTACCACGAGGCCCATGACCTGGTCATTCGGGCCTGGACCGCTGACGAGCCGTTCGCCTTCAACGGGACGTACACGAAGTTGCGGTACGTGAACTCGTGGCCGAGGCCGGTACAGGACCCCCACCCTCCCGTCTGGATTCCCGGTGGCGGCTCGGTGGAGACCTGGGAGTGGTGTGCCCAGATGGGCTACGTGTACTCGTACCTCTCGTACTTCGGGTACAAGGCGGGGCAGGCCACCATGAAGGGCTTCTGGGACCGCATGGCCGCCTTGGGACACGAACCGAATCCGTTCCAGGCCGGATTCATCCAGTTCGTGGGGGTGGCAGACAGCGAGGCCGAGGCCCGGCGCCTCTACCGGGGACCGGCGGAGTACTTCTTCAACCGATGCCTGCACCTCTACCCGCCGTTCGCCGATCCGCCGGGCTACCGGACAGAGGCCACGGTCCGGGCCGGGGTGGAGGGCATGGTCAAGCAGGCGGCCGACAGGGTGAAGGCCGCCTCCGGGCCCTCGAAGTCCGGGTCCTCCGGGGGCCTGTCGTTCGACGAGATGGTCGATCGGGGCTATGTGGTCATCGGTACGCCGACCTCGGTCGCCGAACAGCTCACCGAGGTGGCCACCAGCCTCAACGTGGGCAACCTCATGCTGCTCTGCCAGTTCGGGAACATGGACCGCGACCTGACCAGGTTCAACACGGAGCTGATGGCCCGGGAGGTCCTGCCGGAGATCCGGGACCTGTTCGCGGACGAGTGGGAGCACCGGTGGTGGATCCGCCCGATGGAGGCCGACGAGAGCGGGTCACCGACACCGCCGGGGATGGCCTGGTGATAGACCCGGGGATGGACGTCGACCGGCGCGAGGTCCACGTGGCCGGTGGGCAGGTGGCGGTGTTCGAGCTCGGGTCGGGCCCGGCGCTGGGGGTCCTGCACGGCATGGCAGGCCTGGACGGACCCACGGCCGCCATGGTTGACCTGGCTACCGACCATCGGGTGATCGCCCCGTGCCTCCCCGGGTTCGGTCCCACCGCGGATGATCCGTCACTGCGTTCGATCCACGACTGGGTTGTGGCCCTCTCGGAGATCGTCGACGCCGTGGGCATTACCGGAGCCCCGTGGCTGGCCTCTTCGACCTCGGCCATGCTGGCCCTGGAGTTGGCCGCCATCCGGCCCGAGGCCTTCGCCTCCCTGGTGGCCGTGGCCCCGACGGGGCTCTGGGATGACGATGACCCCGGCGCCGACCTGTACTCCTACCCCCTGGGCGCCCAGGCCCGCCTACTGGCCAATGACGTCGGGGCACTCGGGCTGCTGGCGGCCGATCCGGACGGGTTGGGCGGCGACGACCTGATCGAGGTTGGGGTGTCGCGCTACATAAGACGCCGGACCGCGGCCTCGCTGGTCTGGCCCCTGCCCGACCATGGCCTGGCCGGCCGACTCCACCGGGTGTCGGCGCCGGTCACCCTGGTCTGGGGCGCCGACGACCGCCTGGTACCACCGTCCTACGGGGTGCGCTTCGCCGGCCTCCTTCCGGAGGCGACCCTCGTTCCGCCCATCGCCGGTGCCTCCCACCTGGCGGAACTGGATGCCCCGGCCGAGGTGGCCGGCCTCGTGCGGGAGGCCACCCGTGCGTGATGGCCGACAGGGCGACGGCGCCGGCATCGTGATCCGCGCCCTTTCGGGAAAGGGCTCCCTCCGCTGGGGCTCTCGTCGGGCCGACGCTCAGTCGAAGGTGATCACGGATCGGACGGTGGTGCCGGCGCGGAGCTCTGCGTAGCCGTCGTTCACCTCGTCGAGGGTGATGTGTGCTGAGACAAGGCGGTCTAGTTCCAGGCGTCCCTCCAGGTAGTGGCGGGCCAGTCGGGGCATCTCCACCCTGAAGTTGCTGTTGCCCATGAATAGCCCGCGGACGCCCTTGGCCTGGAGCACCATGGCCGCACCGGAGAGGTTCATGGTGCTGGCGATCGGTGGGATGCCCACCAGGTACGCGGTGCTGCCCGGTCGGACCATGGCCAGGGCCTGGTCGGCGGTTGTCGTCAGCCCGATGGCCTCGAACGCTGCGTCGACGCCACCGTCGGTGAGCCGTTGGACGACCTCCACCGGATCCTCCTCCGATGCGTCGACCACCTCGGTGGCACCGAACCCGCGGGCCATCTCTAACTTCTCGGGGTTCAGGTCGACGGCGATTATCCGCCCGGCTCCGGCCAGGCGGCAGCCCTGCACGATGTTGAGGCCGATACCGCCGCAGCCGATCACGGCGACGGTCTCGCCGGGACGGATCCGGGCGCCGTTGATCGCAGAACCCACACCGGTCAGCACAGCGCAGCCGATGAGGGCGGCCACGTCGAACGGTACGTCCGGGTCCACGGCCACCACGCCGTTCTCGTGTACCAGCATCTGCTCGGCGAACGCACCGAGGCCGGCCATCTGGAGGACCGGTTGGTCGCCCAGAGCCAGGCGGGGGGTCTCGTTCGGACCCCGGACGAGGCTTTGGCGGTTCGGACAGATCCAGATCCGGCCGTCCAGGCACTCGGCGCAGATGCCACAGAACTGGGTCAGGCAGGTGATGACGTGGTCGCCGGGGCCGAAGGCCGTCACGTCGGGGCCGACCGCCTCGACGATCCCGGAGGCTTCATGGCCGAGCGCTGCCGGCAGCGAGGGCAGGGGCAGCAGTCCCTCGATCACGTGGAGGTCGCTGTGGCAGAGGCCGGAGGCCTTCGTGCGTATGAGCACCTCGCGGCCGGTGGGCGACGCAATGTCGAGATCCTCGATTACGAGGTCGCCGGGTGCTTCGTGGAGGACCGCGGCGCGCATGGGTGGCTCCTTCGACTACGGGTGCAGAACGGCTGGTCAGAGAGGTTAGCCGACTGGCTAAGAGGCTGCCCTGCCCGGCTAGGGTCGAGCCGGTGTCCCCGGTCGAGATCCTCCTCGTAGTGGTGGCCGTCGTTGTCGGGGCGATGGTCCAGGCCTCGGCGGGCATAGGCATAACCCTGGTCGCCGCACCCGTCCTGCTGGCTGTCGACCCGGCGTTCGTCCCGCTTCCGCTGATCCTCGGAGGAACCGTGGTCGGCGTCCGGAACGTGGTCATGGAGTTCCCCGGATTCGACGCCCGTCGGTGGCGACGGTGCCTGCTGGGTGCCCCGGCCGGGCTGCTGCTGGGTGAGGTGGCTCTGGCCAACCTGTCCGAACGGGGGCTGACCTTGGCCGTCGGGCTGCTGGTGGTGGTGTCGGTGGTCGCTGTGGCCTCGGGGTGGCATCCACCACGACGCTCCTGGACATCGGTCCTGACAGGGGTGCTGGTGGCGCTCACGCATCGGGTCGCCGCCCTCCCGGGCCCGCCCTACGCCATCCTCCACCATGACGATCCGCCTGAGGTCCTGCGGCCGAACATCTCGTCGTTGATCCTGGTTCTCAGCGGCACGATCTTCATAAGGTTGCTGGTCGGTGGTGAGGTGGACGCGGCGGACATGGGTAGGAGCGCCCTCGTGATGGGATCGGCGCTCATCGGGCTCCTGCTGGCTCCGCCGGTCCGCCGCTATGTCGACACCAACTGGTTCCGTCCGGCGGTGCTCTGCGTCTGTGGGCTGGGTGGCCTGGCTACCACGATCGGGGTGATCCTGTGACCAGGACGAAATGGGGAGGACTGCGGTGGTGACGACGAGGATCTGCGAGCGGTTGGGATGCGTGAACCCGGTCTTCGGCTTCAGCTGGTGGGAACCCGACGTGGCCATGGCCGTGTCGAGGGCGGGTGGTGTGGGCATATGGGGCTGCACCCGACGGACGCCTGACGAGATCGAGGCGGGCATCAGCCGGATGAAGGCCGGGTTGGGGGGACTCCCCTGGGGCGTGGACCTGGTCATCCCGGCCGGAATGCCCGAGACGGACGACCGATCGGCCATCGAGGCCACCCTCCCGCCTGCCCACGTGGCCTTCGTCGATTACCTGCGGGAGAAGTACGAGGTGCCGGACGACGGCCTACCGGGCTTCCGGTCCCGCTTCGTCAGGAGCGAGGAGACCGCCCGCGAGCAGTTAGCGGTGGTCATGGACCACCGGATCCCGGTCCTGGCACTCGGGATCGGGTCGCCCACCTGGGCCGTGGAGGCGGCCCACGAGTGGGGTTCGCTCATCGTGAGCCTGGTGGGCGCGCCCGCGCACGCAGAGTCGGCGATCCGGGCGGGTGCGGACCTGCTGGTGGCCCAGGGGACGGACGCCGGGGGCCACACCGGGCCGATCGGTACGTTCTCCCTGGTCCCCCAGGTGGTCGACGTGGCCGCAGGTCGACCGGTGCTGGCGGCCGGAGGAGTGGCGACCGGTCGCCACCTCGCCGCCGCCCTGGCCCTCGGTGCCGAAGGGGTCTGGATGGGCACGGCATTTCTGGCTTCGGTGGACGCACGGCCCAGCGGGTCGGTGTTGGACAAGTTGCTGGCAGCCGGTCCCGGCGACACGGTGGTCAGCCGTTCCGACAGTGGGAAGACGCTACGGATGCTCCGCTCGGCCTGGAGCGACGAGTGGGAGGCCCCCGAAGCCCCGACGCCGCTGGGCATGCCGTACCAGGACATCCTCATAGGGGACCTCCTGGGCCAGATACTCCGGCACGAGGTGGCACCGCTGGTCCACGAGGCCGCCGGCCAGGGCGTGGCACACCTGACGGCTCAGGAACCAGTGGCCGAGATCATGGGCCGGCTCGTCCGCGAGGCCGATCAGGTGCTGGCAGACCTCGGCACCGCCCGCTCGGCGTCACCGGCTCCGATGCGACCGGCGACATGATGGACGGCATCCGATCAGAGGACCAGGCCTACGGTCCTGAGGTCGTGCTGTCGGTGGACGAGGGTGTGGCGACCGTCGTCCTGAATCGTCCCGCCCGGAAGAACGCCATCACCGGTCCGATGGGTGACCTGCTGGCTGAGGCGTTCCGCGACGTCGCCACCCGTGATGACGTTGGAGCGGTGCTCTTCCACGGTGCCGACGGTGGCTTCTGTTCCGGCCTCGACTTGAAGGAGTACAACGCTGATCCGCCACCGGCCTGGCTGCCCACTGCGCGTGAGTCGCTCATCGGCGCACATCGGGCCATCTTCGATTGTCCGGTGCCCATCATCGGAGCCCTCGAGCATTTCGCCATCAACGGTGGTGCTGCATTCGCCCTGTCCTGTGACCTCCTCGTGGTCGGGGAGTCGGCCTTCCTACAGGTGGGCGAGATCCGCCAGGGCATGGCGGCGCCGATGAACCTGGCCTGGCTGCTGGCCCGCCACCCCGCCTCGGTCGCCGAGCAGCTGGCCCTCACCGGTCGACGGTTCAACGGCCGCGACCTCCATCGCCTCGGTGTCGCCCTCGATGTTGTCGCCGACGACGCCGTCCTGGAGGCGGCCAGGACACTGGCCGCGGAGATCGCCTCGTATCCACGGGCCGAGGTGCGAGCCATCAAGGCCACCATCCGGGTCCTCGCCGTACCCGGTGGACCCGTTGGCGGCGCCGACCGGTTCGACCTCGCCCAGAGCGGCAACCCCCTGCCTGCCGGGGGATTGCTGCGACCGAGGCGGGCCGAATGAGCGCCTCATCGCCCGGTCGGTCATCGACGGCGCGCCACGACCTGATGGACGCTGCCATCCGCCTCATGTCCAGACGACAGCCATCGACCATCTCGGGTCGTGACCTGGCCGCCGAGGCCGGGGTCAACTACGGGCTGGTCCACTACTACTTCGACTCGGCCCGGGACCTCATGCTCGAGGCCCGGCGTCGGCACGGTTCGTGGCTCGTCGAGGACCTGATGGAGGGTGGTACCAGGCCCCTGGCCGTGGAGGTGGCTCTCGAGGACCGGCGCATCTTCGGCTTCATGGCCCACGTGGCCCTCGACGACGCATATCGGGATCCCAGGGCTCCGCATCCGGCCCTGGACGCGATGCTGGACCTGGTACGGGGAGCGGACCCCGACGGCGATCCGGCCCACCATCGCGCAACGATCGCCGCCATCGCCCTGTTGCTCTTGGGATGGCCGATATTCGTCGAGCACATCGCCCACAGCCTCGGCCTGGATCCCGAAGGCGATCACGACCGAATCCGGTCCCGATTCCTCGGCGTGGTTCTGAGCCTCTACGCCTCGGTCGGCCTGGAGGTCGACGGGTGACGGCCGACGGGCGGCGACCCCGGGGAACCGACGAGGTCGTGGAGGCACTAGTCGCCGCGGCGGCACGTCTGCTGGGGGATGACCCACCGGAGCGCATCTCCGGGCGCAGGCTGGCGGCCGAGGCGGGGGTGAACTACGGCCTGATACACCACTACTTCGGTGGCAAGGAGGCGGTCCTACGCGAGGGGTTCAATCGCCTGGCCGAGTCGTATGGCGCAGGACCCGAGGACGGCTCCTGGGCGCCTACCGATCCGTTCTCGATGCGCCAGCGACCTGACTTCGTCCGGGCGCTCGCCTTCGCCTCCCTCTCCGGCGAGGTTTACGACGCCCACGTCGTGCATCCGACGATCGATGCGGCCCTTGAGCGGGCCAGGCGGGGCCGGCCCGCGGATGAGGATGCCGCGGTCCGCGTCGACGTGGGGATCGCCGCGGTCCTGCACCTGAGTCGATGCCTGTTCGAGTCCACCCTGTCCCCGTGGATCGAGGCGGATGGCCCGGAGACCGCAGAGGTCGTGGAGGAACACCTGGTCCTGGTCCTCCGGGCCCTGATGTTCGGGTTGGACCCCGGCGTAGCCGCCAGGGGTGAGCGTCAGACCGTCAGCCGTTCTTCGGCACCTGGCTGAACGGGATCCCCCGGTCGGTGGCCGGTTCGCGTGGAAGGCCCAGTACCCGTTCACCCAGGGTGTTCTTCTGCACCTCGTCGGTTCCGCCTCCGAGCGAGTGGGCCCTGGAGTCGCAGATTCCGTAGGCCCAGTGCGAGCCGTCGGCGTCGGCGAAGTCGCCGGGTTCGGTGGTACCCAGGGGATCTCCCAGCCAGGCGGCACCACCCGGGAAGGCCAGGCGTGACGTGACCTCGGCGGCATCGCGCCCCTGACGGCTGCGCCAGAGTTTCGGGATGGACGGGTGAATGCCGGGACGGAGGTTCAGCCACCGGACGATCCGGGTGCCGGTAACGAGGCGGGCGAGGTCCTGGCGGACCAGGGGGTCGGCGGCTCGTCCCGCCGATCGGGCAAGATCAACAATTCGGTCGGTCGGGATGGGCTGGCGACCCCCACCACCACCGATCGATGAGCGTTCGTGTGCCAGCAGGGCAACTGCCATGCGCCAGCCGTCGCCCTCCTCGCCGACCACCCAGTCAGCTGGGACCCGGGCACCATCCATGAAGACCTCGTTGAAGTGGGCGACGCCGGTCATCTGGTGGAGCGGCCTGACCTCCACATTCGCCTGACGCATGGGGAGGACCAGCATCGAGATGCCGGCGTGCTTCGGAGCCTCCCAGTCGGTGCGGGCCAGCAGGATGCCGAAGTCTGCATCGGTGGCTCCGGACGTCCAGACCTTCTGGCCTGTTACCACCCATTCGTCGCCGTCCCGGACGGCCCGGGTGGTGAGGCCGGCGAGGTCCGAACCGGCCCCCGGTTCCGAATACAGCTGGCACCAGACCTCGTCGCCGCGGAGGCCGGGCCTCAGGAAGCGCGCCCGGAGGGCGCTGCTGCCGTGGTCGCGGATGGTGGGGAGGCACATGCCGATGCCGATCCCGAAGCCCGAGGCACCGTCACTGGTGATCCGGTCGGCCGACTCGGCGCGGAAGACCTCCACGTACCGTCGGTCCAGGCCGCGCCCCCCGTCGTCGACCGGGTAGTCGATGGCCCCCAGGCCCGCGTCGAACCGGGCGGCGAGGTATGCGCGGCTGCGCTCGAGGGTCCGTTGGCCGGAGGCGTGCGCTGTAAGGTCCCCGACGTCGTCCAGGAACCGCCTTACCTCGGTCCGGAACGCCTCCAGCCCGGCGTCGTCGCCGGGATCGGCGACAGGGCCGTCGGTGGCGTCGTCGACCATGGGGAGAGTATTAGCCATACGGCTAACATTGGTCAACACGGGTCCACGAACATCTCGGGGCTACGGTCTGGCGGGTCGGTCGGGCCGGGCGGCCAGGCCAGGCAGAACCGGCACGAGGGGGATTGCATGCTTCGATGGATCCGTGTCCGTCCGTGGTGACGGTCGACTACCCGGGCGACAGCGGATTCGGGGGAAAGTGACCACCACAGGGCCTGAAGCCTTCACCCCCACTGACCCTGTAGGGACGCTGTCCGGCATACGGGTGGTCGAGATCGCCCAGAACGCCGCGGTGCCCTACTGCGGTCGCCTTCTGGCCGGCATGGGCGCCGACGTGGTCAAGGTCGAGCCACCGGATGGTGACGCCATGCGCCGCCTGGCCGACCTCGGCCCGAACGAGGCAAGGGCATACGCGGCCATCAACCCCGGCAAGAGGAGCATCGTGCTCGACCTCGGGACCGAAGATGCCGGTGAGGTGCTGCACGGGCTCTTCCGGTGGGCCGACGTCGTGCTGGTCGGGGTAAAGGGCTCCGACCTGGACCGGTTCGGCATCGGCTGGGACCATGTCAGGGAGGTGAATCCCCGTGCAGTGCACCTCACCCACACCGCGTTCGGACCCGACGGTCCGGATGCCGATGTGGGTGGCTACGACGTCCTAGTCCAGGCGTTGAGCGGCGCCGGGTTCATCATGAACCGGTCGGAGAACGGGGTCCCCATACCGACGCGGCCGGCTGTCAACGACTTCGGGACCGGTATCGCCTCTGCGCTCGCCGTGGTGGCGGCCCTCTGGGACCGGGACCGGACGGGCGAGGGCCAGCGGGTCGACACCTCGCTGCTGGCCACCGCCCTCGGCCTCGGGACGGCGCTCCTCCATCGGTTCGAGGCCGACGGGGACGACCTCAGGTCCTTCCGTTCCGACCTCGAGGAGATCCGGTCATCGGGGGGTGGGTTCGACGAGCAGCGGGCTCTCTACGAGAGCGACATGCTCCAGGGCCAGACGGCCTTCCGCCTCTACTTCCGGACTTACGCGACCGTCGACGGCCTGGTGTCAGTGGCCGGCCTGTCACCCGGGCTGTACCGCAAGTTCCATGAGGTCACCGGGATCCCGCGGCCTGCATCCCGGATCGGAGCCTCGTCGCCGGAGTTCCTGGCGGTGGTCGACGAGGCCGAGCGGTGCTTCGCGGCCGAGACCACCGGGCACTGGTTGGAGGCGTTCAGGACAGTCGGGTACCCGTGCGGCCGCTACAACCTTCCGGACGAGGCGCTCGAGGATCCCCAGGTGGTGGCCAACGACTTCGTAGTGGGCCTGGACCACCCGGAGTTCGGCCACTACGTCACGACGGGGATGCCGTTGCGGATGGAGGCGTCCCAGGTCGCCGTCCGGGGACCGTCGCCGGGCCTGGGTGCCCACACGGTCGAGGTCCTGTACGAGATCGGATTCAGCCGGCGACGCATCGAGGAGCTGTCGTCGGCCGGCGCCGTCACACCGGGTGGGTCGCAGTCGGAGGCGTCCGGACCCGGCGAGCAGCGATCGATCCAGAAGGGCCCTTGATCCGGATGGACGACCCGACCGGGATAGCCATCCCCCGCCCCACGCAGCCGTACGCCGGCACCACCAGCCGGCTCACCGACGATTGCGAGCCGGCCCGGATGGTGCTTGACGGAGCCCCGGAAGGCGCCCCCAACGTGGTGATCGTGCTGCTCGACGACGTGGGCTTCGGCTCGTTCTCCACGTTCGGTGGGCCGGTTCCGGCGCCGGCCCTGGAGCGGGTCGCCACAGATGGGCTGCGGTTCAACCAGTTCCACACGACCGCGATCTGCGCGCCGACGCGTGCCTCGCTTCTGACCGGCCGCAACCACCACACGGTGCACATGGGAAGGATCACCGAGGCGGCCAACAGCTTCCCGGCCTACGACACGGTCATCCCCCGTGAGGCGGCCACCATCGCCGAGGTCCTCCGACAGAACGGCTACGCCACCGGCATGTTCGGCAAGGGCCACCTCACGCCGCAGTGGGAGATGGGTCCGGCGGGGCCATTCGACCGGTGGCCCACCGGGCTGGGATTCGACCGCTTCTACGGGTTCCCGGGGGCCGAGACCTCCCAGTTCGAGCCCGACCTGTACGACCAGACCACCCCCATAGCCCCCTACCTCGGGCGCGGCGACTACCACCTCACAGAGGACATCGCCGACCGGGCAATCGACTGGATGCAGCGGGTCAAGGCGCACCGACCGGACAGGCCCTTCCTCTGCTACTTCGCCCCCGGCGCCGTCCATACGCCGCTGCACGTGCCCGATGCCTGGCTGGACCGCTTCAAGGGGTTCTTCGACGAGGGCTGGGACGACCTGAGGAAGGACATCTTCGAGCAGCAACTGGACCTGGGGGTGATCCCGTCCGACACGGTCAACACGCCGCGACCCGACGTGATCCCGTCATGGGACGAGTACCCGGACCGGTTCAAGCCGGTGGCCCGCCGCCTCATGGAGGTGTTCGCCGCCTTCCTCGCCCACACCGACGCCCAGGTCGCCCGACTCATCGAGGCCATCGAGGCGATGGGCGAATGGGACGACACGCTCTTCGTCTACATCACCGGGGACAACGGAGCCTCGGCCGAGGGGCGCATCCACGGCACGTGGTCGTTGCCGGCCCTCCAGAACGGTGCCGAGGAGGATCCGGAATTCCTGCTCGAGCACATCGACGACCTCGGAACCGCCCGGAGCGAATGCCACTACAACGTCGGCTGGGCATGGGCCCTGGACGCACCCTTCCAGTGGATGAAGCAGGTCGCCTCCCACTTCGGCGGCACCCGCAACGGCCTGGCCATCTCCTGGCCTCGGCGGATCACCGACGGCGGCGGCCTGCGCACCCAGTTCCACCACGTCATCGACCTGGCACCGACCATCCTGGAGGCGGCCGGCATCGAGGCGCCGACGTCGGTGAACGGCATCCGACAGATGCCGATCGAGGGCACGTCGATGGGCTACACGTTCGGCGATCCTGAGGCGGCCAGCGCCCGTCGAACCCAGTACTTCGAGATGATGGGCAACCGGGGCATCTACCACGACGGCTTCATGGCCTCCTGCTTCCACGGGAGGGTGCCGTGGGTGCGCTTCGGCTCTGCGCCGTTCGACGGCCCGCAGGAACAGTGGGAGCTGTACGACATCAGGGAGGACTTCTCCCAGGGTCGGGACCTCGCCGCCGACCGGCCCGAGCTGCTGGCCGAGATGCAGGACCTGTTCGACTCCGAATGCCTGCGCAACGGCGTGTACCCGCTGCGCGATGCCGCCATGAACATTTCGCCGGAGGCCCGGGCACCCAGCCCGCTGTCCGGGTTGACCCGGATGACCTACACGACGGCCCACGTGCGCATGCCAGAGCGGTCGGTGCTGAACCTCAAGAACCGGTCGTACCTGATCTGGGCCGACCTGGAGGTGCCCGAAGGCGGAGCCGAGGGCGTCGTCGTCTGCCAGGGAGGCAGCTTCAACGGTTGGTCGATCTACCTGGACGACGGCGTTCCAACCTGGCACTACAACCTCTACGGCCACGAGCGCACCACGGTGGTCGGAGATTCGGTCCTGGATCCCGGGCGCCACGAGGTCCGGTTGCTCTTCGACCATGACGGGGGCTTCGGTGCCGGTGGCACCGCCACCCTTGCCGTGGACGGCGTGGTCGTCGGCTCCGGGCGCCTGGAGCGCACGGTTCCCGTGGTGTTCTCGGGGGGTGGCGAGACGTTCGACGTCGGCGTGGACACCGGGTCACCGGTAGGGCCGTACCCCCACGGGTTCGAGTGCACGGCGACCATCCACGGGGTCACCATCGAGTTGCTGGACGAGGTGGACGAGGCCACCCGGGCCGCCGTGGCGGCCGGGATGCTCCACGCCGAGGCGGTCAACCAGTAGCGGCCTGCCCGCAGCGGTGGGTCAGCGTCTGGTTCAGCCGAAGGTGACGGGCAGGATGCGTGGCCCGCGGACCTGGCCGCCGGCCCACGTCACAGCGTCCGGGTCGGACAGCGTGAACTCGCCGATGCGCTCGAACCACGACTTGAGCGCCACCTCCATCTCCATGCGGGCCAGGTTCGACCCGGCGCACCGGTGGATGCCGATGCCGAAGGCGACGTGTCGGTTGCGCTGGCGGTCGAGTTGCACCTCGTGTGCGTTCTCGAAGTGGTCGGGGTCGTGGTTGGCTCCCGGGAAGTTCATGAGGATCTTGTCGCCCTTCTTGAACTCGACCCCGCCGTACTCGACGTCCTCTGCTGCGTTGCGGGCCATGGTGACCGGGGCGTAGAAGCGCAGTAGTTCCTCGATGGCGGTGTCCCACAGGCCGGGTTCGGCGACCATGCGCCTCCGGTCGTCCTCGTGGCCGGCGAAGTGCCACAGGGCCGAGCCGATGGACGACCAGGTGGTGTCGATCCCGGCCACCAGCTGCAGGTTGCACATGCCGACAACGACCTCGTCGGGAAGCAGTTCGCCCTCGTGCTCGGTCTGGCAGAGGGCGGTGATGAGGTCGTCCTTCGGGTTGGCCCGACGGTCCGCCACCTCGGCGGCGAAGAAGGTCCGGATGATGTCGCGGTACTTGGCCCGCAGCTCGGGCTGCTGAAGGCCGAGCTCCAGGACGCCGCGCACCCACTCGATGAACTCGTCGACCATCCCGTCGTCGACGCCCAGCTTCTTGGCGATCACCCGCGGCGGGATCTGCTGGGCGTAGTCGACCGCTGCGTCGCACCTTCCCTCGTCGATGAAGCCATCTATCAACTCGTGGCAGAGCCGTTCGGTGTACTCCCGGTCAGCCGCGATGCCCTTGGGGGTGAAGTGGGGGAGCAGGGCGCGACGGGTCCAGCTCTGCTCGGGCGGGTCGGCGCTGATGGGGGAAGCCGCGTTGTAGCCGGTGGCGTCCTCCTTGACGAGCGCCTCAGGCATATCGATCACGATGGGCGACTTGGACGACAGGACCGGGACCATCTTGGCCATGGCCTGGAGGTCGTCGTACCTGGTGGGCAGCCAGGACCCGCCGTAGCGCTCAGTGTGGGCTATCGGGCAGGTGTCGCGCAGCTCGGCCCATGCCGAGTACGGGTCCCGTAGGTAGTCGGGGTCGAACATGTCGTAGTCGGTGGCCAGGTCGGTCACAGGGCAACGCTCGGGGATGGAGCCGGCCACCGGGTCGGTTGAGGTGTCGGCGGTGTCGGTCATCTCTTCATTCCTCCTCGATCGTGATGGCGAACTCTGGGCAGTTGTCGACGATCAGCCGGGCCTTGTCTTCGAGTCCGGCCGGTACCTCGCCGGCGTCCAACTCGAAGGCGTTGCCGAGGTCGTCGACGTCGACCAGTTCGGGAGCCAGCGAATAGCAGCGGCTGTGGCCCTCGCACTTCTCAGTGTCGACCCTGATCCTCATCGTGTCCCCCTCGTCCTTCTAACGGGCTTCCCGGCCCGCGAACCGTCAGGTTCCACCGTATGGCGGCTCGCTGTGTCGACCGTACCGAAACCCGCCGGTTGCGTGAGAACCCGGGGATCCCGTCGTCCGACCGGCTTTGGGTGGGTCATGTCCACGGGTCAGCCCATGGGCAGGTTGATCGACTTCGACTCCACGAACTCGGCCAGCCCGTAGCGGCCCAGCTCACGTCCGTTGCCGGACTTCTTGTAGCCGCCGAACGGGGCATCGGTGTTCAGGAAGGCGCCGTTCATGTCGACCAGGCCGGTCCGGAGCCGCTTGGCGACCTCCAGGGCCTTGTCGGGGTCGGTGCCCCACACCCCTCCGGCCAGCCCGTACTCGGTGTCGTTGGCGATGGCGACCGCGTCGTCGACGTCGGCGTAGCCGATGATCGAGAGGACCGGCCCGAAGATCTCCTCGCGGGCGATGGTCATCGAGTTCGAGACGTCGGCGAACACCGTGGGCTTGACGTAGTAGCCGGCGTCCAGACCGTCCGGCTTGCCAGTGCCGCCGGTGACCAGGGTGGCGCCCTCGTCGATGCCGGCCTGGATGAAGCCCTGGACCCGGTCCCACTGGACCTGCGACACCAGGGGGCCGAGGCGGCTGCCGTCGTCGTCGGCCGGACCGACCGTGTAGCCGGCCGCGGTCTCGCCGGCGATGGCTGCCACCTCGTCCATCTTGTCGGCCGGGACCAGCAGGCGGGTCAGAGCCGAGCAGGTCTGTCCGGAGTTGAGGTAGCACGCACCCACCGCGGCGGGAATGGCAGCCGACAGGTCGGCGTCGTCGAGGATGATGTTGGCCGACTTGCCGCCCAGCTCCTGGTGGACCCGGGTGACGTTGGTGGCAGCCACCTCGGCGACCCGGGTGCCGGCCCTCGTCGAGCCGGTGAACGACACCATGTCGACATCCGGATGCGCCGCGATGGCCTCTCCGACCACCGGGCCGACTCCGGACACGAGGTTGAAGACGCCGGGCGGGAAGCCCAGGCCGTCAATGATCTCGGCCAGCAGGAAAGCGCTCAGCGGCGCCACCTCGCTGGGCTTGAGGACCACGGTGCAGCCCACGGCCATGGCCGGTGCGATCTTCGCCATCACCTGGTGCAGCGGATAGTTCCACGGGGTGATGCACCCCACCACGCCCACCGGCTCACGGGTGACCAGCGTCCGGTTGATCGTCTCCTCGAAGGCGAACTCCCGGGCCGTCGCCGGTACGCCACCAGTGGTCGCTGCCGGCATCCCGGCCTGGATCATCGTGGACATGCCACGGGGCATCCCGACCTCGTCTGAGATGAGCGTGCCGATCTCCTCCATGCGGGCGCCCAGTTGGCCGGCCAGCCCCTCGATCAGGCCGAGGCGGTCCTCCAGCGGCGTGGCCGCCCAACCGTCGAACGCGTCGCGGGCCGCGGCAACCGCGCTGTCAACGTCGACCGCCGTGCCTGCGGGCACCGAGCCGATGACCTCCTCGTTGGACGGGTTGACGACGTCGATGCTGTCGTCACCGTCAGATGCGACCCACTTGCCGCCGACGTAGATCTGCTCATGCTTCTGCATGGTTCCACCCTCTCCATCGCCCCCTCGGGGCCGGGTCGTGCACACTGGCTGGCCAGATCATGCGACAGGACGGGCCGGGTTGCCAACGGGGGCCGCTGCACCGTTGAAGAGCACGGCTGTACCCCTCCCTCGTGCCCGACCGTGACCCGGGTCCGGTGACCTGCATGGTCCAGGCGTCAGTCCAGGAGGGCATCCCGGTAGGCGGCGAAGCGGTCCTCGTCCAAACCCAGCCCGTCCCGGCGGAACGCCTCCCAGGATCCCCAGCCGTCGTGGACCGCATCGAAAGCGGCCTTCAGGAAGCGCCCGTCGCATTTCAGGAGCGAGCGGGAAGCCTCGAGGCGGGCCTCGGGAACCTCGTCTGGCCGGACTCCTAGACGTTCGGCGATGAGGTTCCTGTGTTCAGCCTCCCGTTCGGCGATCCAGTCACGGCGCATGACGTTCGACAACAGGTAGTCGTCGAGGGCTGTCCGTTCGTCGACGCCCAGGAGTCGGAGGAGGACGCCGGCCACGAACCCGGTCCGGTCCTTGCCGGCTGTGCAGTTGAAGAGCAGCGGGAGGCGATCGGGGTCGGTGGCCATAGCGAAGACCGGCCGGTAGCGGTCCAGCCGGTCGGTCACGTTGCCCCGGAAGTAGGCGGCGATGCGATCCGGTCCGATTGGTTCGGCGTCCGGATCCAGCATCGCGTTGGCGAGCACTGCGAACTCGTTGTCGTCGCTGGACACCGACACCTGGATGATGTCGACGCCGGCCATGGCCGGGTGTGGTCGGTCGGCGACCTCGGTCGGACGGCGCAGGTCGATGATGGTCCGGAGTCCGAGCGAATCCACCGCCATCCGGTCCGGTCCGGCCAGGTCGCACAGGTACCCGCTCCGGAAGAGGAGCCCGCTACGGACCCGTCGTCCGCCTGTGGTCGTCAGGCCACCCAGGTCGCGGAGGTTGGCGGTGGGTACCAGCACACGCGGGTCGGTGGTCGCGGCGTCGGGCATGGCCGCCGAACGTAGACGCTGCCGTGGCCTGGTCAGGGTTCAGGCAAGGCGTGACGGTGGCCGCCAGGTGCCGGAGGCCACCCGGTACGACCACTAGGAGAAGACCGGCGTGAGCACCACTGTCGGTCCGAGCCACACCACGAGGCCGGCATCGGAGTTGATGACCAGGAACGCCGTCACCGCGGCGATGCAAGCCGACTGCATCTTGATCAGGTGGGCGACGGCGCGGCCCCCGGAACCTCGGCGCCGGTCGGCTCAGCCGGACCACGTCGAAGGTGGTGAGGCCAGCGGCGATCCCGGCGAACACCAGCATGGTGATGCCGATGGTGGGGTCGTCACCGAGGCGGGCCAGGCCGATGCCCGCCATTACCACGGCCGATATCCCGATGAGGACGGCAAGGAGGCGATCCGTCGCGGACCATGCACCACGACGACGGATGTCCCGCCAACCCGATGCCGCCAGGTAGCCCGAGAACAGCGATATCCCACCCAGGAAGACGTCGGCGCCCAGAAGGACCATGCAGATGCCGGTGACCGCCACGACCATCATGGCCACGGCGAACACCATCCCCGTGCGGGGGTGGGCACCGGCTCGCTTGGCCTTGGCGAGCGCAATCGAGACGGGGAACAGGGCCACGTCGCCGGCCACTACGTGGATGGGAAGCAGCATGACCATCTGGCGATGGTGTTGCAGCGGTACGAACGCCCACCGATCGGTGAAGGCACCCCCGGTAGTCTGTCGCCCCATGGACATGGTGGTCATTGGCGGAGTCGGTCACGTCGGGCTCCCCTTCGGGCTCGTCGCCGCAGATAGAGGCCACCAGGTGGTCGCCTACGACCTGGACTCCACAACCGTCGACCGGGTCAACGCCGGTGAGATGCCGTTCATGGAGGCTGGCGCTCCCGAGTTGCTGGAGAGGGTGCTGGCTGCGGGGACGTTCACCGCATCGACCGATCCATCGACGGTCTCGGTCGCCGAGGTCGTAGTGGTCGTCATAGGTACGCCGGTGGACGAGCACCTAAACCCTGATCCGAGTGCTGTGGTTGACGCACTGGTCCAGCTCGATGGCCGATTCCGGGCCGGACAACTGGTCATCCTCCGTTCCACCGTGTTCCCGGGGGTGACCCGCAAGGTGGAGGTTTGGTTCGCCGAGCATCACTCCGAGGTCTCAGTCGCCTTCTGCCCGGAGCGGATAGCCGAAGGGTTCGCCATCGAGGAGATCATCGCCCTTCCACAACTGGTAGGTGCCCGGTCGAAGGTCGCGGCAGACCGGGCTGCGGCGTTCTTCACGTCGCTGGGCGTGGTGACCATTCCGGTGCTCCCGGAGGAAGCCGAGCTGGCCAAGCTCTTCACCAACACCTGGCGGTACATCAAGTTCGCGGCGGCAAACCAGTTCTGGATGATGGCCAACGAGTTCGGAGTGGACTTCGAACGGGTCCGGACGGCCATCACAACCGACTATCCGCGTGCCTCCGACATGCCCGGAGCAGGCTTCGCCGCCGGGCCGTGCCTGTTCAAGGACACCATGCAGTTGGCGGCGTTCAGCGACAACTCCTTCGCCCTGGGCAATGCGGCGATGATGATCAACGAGGGTCTCCCGCTGTACCTGATCAAGCGGATGGAAGCCGAACACGACCTCTCGACGATGACCGTGGGGATTCTCGGCATGGCGTTCAAGGGCGACATCGACGACAACCGCAGCAGCCTCAGTTACAAACTCCGAAAACTCCTGATCTTCCGGGCGGCGCACGTCCTGTGTGCTGATCCGTATGTCGTCGATGACCGGCTCGTGACCGAGGACGAGGTGCTGGCCGATGCCGACCTCGTCGTCATCGCCAC
>ERZ651768.633-NODE-633-length-26345-cov-24.028247_pt1 | contig 26345 bp, 18 predicted proteins | sample MGYA00514754_ERZ651768 | MGnify/ENA metagenome assembly ERZ651768
CAGGTGACGACGAGGACGATCGACCTTCCAATCGACGGGATGACCTGTGCCGGGTGTGCGGCCCGGATCGGTCGCGGGTTGTCGGAACTTGATGGGGTGGCCGATGCCCAGGTCAACTTCGCCACGGAGCGGGCGACTATCTCCTACCACCCGGAGAAGGTGGACCTAGGGGCCTTTGACAAGGCCGTTCAGAGACTCGGATACAAGGTGGTGGTCGAACCGTCGTTGGAGGGGGTCGTGGATGACCGCGAGGTGGACGGTTCCAACCGGCGGCTCATCCTGGCCGGCGCCCTCACCGTTCCCGTCGCCCTGCTCTCCATGGTCCCGGCTCTGGACTTTCCGGGTATCGAATGGGTAATCGGCCTCTTAGCCACACCGGTCGTGTGGGGGGTCGGGTGGCCGTTCCACCGGGTAGCCATCCACAACCTCCGCCACCGGGCAACGACCATGGACACCCTGGTCTCGATGGGAACGGTGGCCGCCTGGACCAGGTCGGTTGTCGCTCTGGTCCTAGGGCGCGGCCACATCTACTTCGAGACGGCGGCGGTCATCGTGGCCCTGATCCTGTTCGGTCGGTGGTTGGAGGCTCGGGCCCGTCGTCGTTCCGGGGACGCCCTCCGGGCACTGGCCGACCTGAGTGTGAGGGAGGCCCGCCGCAAAGACGGGACCCTGGTATCTGTCGATGACATCCAGGTCGGCATGCGGCTGGTAGTCCGCCCCGGCGAGAAAGTTCCGGTGGACGGCCGGGTACTGGATGGATCGTCCACCGTGGATACCTCGATGATCACCGGGGAGCCGATGCCCGTAGTGGTAGGCGTAGGTGACGAGGTGGTTGGCGCCACCATCAACGGCAACGGCGCCCTGACCATCGAAGCCGTCCGTGTCGGCCCGGAAACCGTCCTGGCCCAGATCATGCGGCTGGTCGAGCGGGCTCAGAGCTCGACCGCTCCCATCCAGCGACTAGCCGACCGCATCTCGGCCGTGTTCGTCCCAACCATCCTCGGCGTGGCCCTGGCCACCGTGACCCTCTGGCTGCTAGCCGGCGGGTCGGCGGGGGAGGCGTTCACGGCGGCCGTTGCCGTCCTCGTCATCGCCTGTCCGTGCGCCCTCGGCCTGGCCACGCCTACGGCGATCATGGTGGGCACCGGTCGGGGCGCCCAGCTTGGGGTGATCGTGAAGGGAGGCGAAGTGCTGGAAGCCACCCGCCGGATCGATCACGTCGTCTTGGACAAGACAGGCACGGTCACCGAGGGGCGGATGTATCTCGAATCGGTGGTGGCGGCATCGGGGACTGATCCGGACGTGGTGCTGCGTCGTGCCGCCTCGGTGGAGGCGGTCTCCGAGCATCCGGTGGCCACCGCCGTAGCTGCCGCCGTTGCTGACCCTGACCCGATTGAAGGCTTCGAGAACCTCCCGGGCCTTGGTGTGCGGGCCGTGGTCGGCGACCGGCTGGTGCTAGTCGGCCGCCGTCTGCTCTTCGACGATATGCCGGCCGACCTGGACCGGGCCCTCGACGACGCCGAGAATGCCGGACACACCGCCGTGGTGGTCGGTTGGGACGGGACGGCCCACGGCGTCCTGGTGGTGGCCGACGAGGTGCGCTCCACTAGCGCCGAGGCGGTGGCCGGGCTCCGCGCATTGGGCTTAGAGGTGACGTTGTTGACTGGCGACAATGAGCGCACAGCGCGGACGGTGGCGGCGGCCGTCGGCATCGATCGGGTGGTGGCCGGGGTGTTGCCCGACGGCAAGGAGGCCGAGGTTCGGAGCCTCCAGGAGGCCGGATCGGTGGTGGCCATGGTGGGGGACGGGATCAACGACGCACCGGCCCTGGCCCGAGCAGACCTGGGCATCGCCGTAGGCACCGGGACCGACGTGGCCATCGAGGCCTCGGACCTGACCGTGGTATCCGGTGACTTGCGGGTAGTGGTGGACGCCATTGCCCTAGCCCGCAGCACGCTGGCCACCATCAAGGGCAACCTTTTCTGGGCCTTCGCGTACAACGTGGCCGCCGTTCCGCTGGCCGCCGCCGGCCTCCTCAGCCCCATGGTCGCTGCAGGGGCAATGTCGTTTTCATCGGTGTTCGTGGTAGCGAACTCGCTGCGGCTATACCGGTTCACTGGCCACCGCGAGGCAGAGGTCGCTTGCGTCTAGGGGTCGAAAACGACCGTTCGCCGAAAACGGAGACACCGCAGGTCGTTGACCTGCGGTGTCACGTAGAGCGAGAGGGAGTGGAGCTAGAGGGAATTGAACCCTCGACCTCTTCCATGCCATCGATGTCCGGCATCTCTCGGTGGCGGGCCAAGTCGCTCCATGCCCCGTCTGTGATCAATCGATCAATAGAACTCATGCTTCAGGCCTCCAGCCACGTTCGCTGACCAGGTCGGCCAGTTGGCGCACGGTGGGATGGGTGAATACCTCGACTACCCGCAGGGCCCCCGCGTGGACGTCGTTCAGGCGACCGCACAGTTCGGCCGCCAACAGCGAATGGCCGCCGAGGGCCGCGAAATCATCGTCGATGCCAACCGTGTCGGGGTCTCCGACGCCAAGCACAACGACCCACTCGGCCCGGATCGCCTCATCGATGGCGTGCCGCGGCGCAACGGTGGCGGCTACCGACGTCAGCCGATATTCCGGATCGGGCTCGGGGAGGCTACGCCGGTCGAGTTTGGAGTTGGAGCTGGCGTCGATCGGTAAGGCGGCCATCGGCACGACGAATGCAGGCATGGCGTAGTGCGGCAGCTGACCGCCGAGGAAACGCCACAACTCCCACGCCGGGGGCGCATCGGTGTCGGCGCTCCACACCACGTAGGCCACCAGATGATCGGGCCGGCCGGTGGCGTCGTCGATGGCGGGTACGACCGTGGCCCTGGCGATGGCTGGATGGCCCAACAGCGCGCCCTCGACGACGCCAAGCATCACGCTGTACCCCCGCAGCTTCACCATCGAATCGATCCGGCCAAGCACTTGGATGGTGCCGTCGGGCAGCATGCGGGCCCGGTCGCCGGTCTTGAACATGGTGCCGCCTTCGGGGCGGACCGGGTCGGGCACGAAGCGCAGGTTGGTGTTGGTCTCGTCGCGGAAGTAGCCCTCGGCGATGCTGGGTCCGCCGACGTAGAGCTCGCCGGTTACCCCCCGAGCCTGCGGCACGCCCGTCTCGTCGAGGACGTACATGCGTTGGTTCATCTGCGGACCGCCGGTCGACGCAACCGGGAGCCGGGCTCCGGAGGCGCCGGTATGGGCCAGCGGTGTCGACGCAGCATCGTGGGTTTCGGCGCAACCGTAACCCTGGGTGAGGGTGGCGTGGGGTGCGACCGCGTAGAACTCAGTAGCCAGGGTCGACGGCACGACCTCGCCGATGATGGTGACGTTCCGCAGCGACGCAAAGGCCGTGGCCAGATCGAGGCCAGGTGTGCGCAGGACCGATTCCAGCAGCGAAGGCGAGATGGTCGAACGAGTGATCCGGTGATCTTCGATGTAGGCAACCAGCAGCGCAGGGTCGTAGATGACATCGTCTGGAACGATGTAGGCCACCGCCCCCTGGAGCAGCGGCAGCCACACGTACCAGATGAAGTAGACATTGCACGCCTCGTGTTCATCGTCGCCGTAGGGGGCGTATACGTAACGGTGCCAGTAGGCGTTCACCGCGGCTCGATGGGACTGGCAGATCCCCTTCGGCGCACCGCTCGTCCCCGATGACATCGACATGAACGCCACCGCGTCGGGGGCCACGATGGGCAAGGCGACATCCGCGAGGCCAGGATCGTCAAGACCGAGCTCGTCTTGCCATCCCGGCCCTAGCGTCACCCATTCGCACCGGCCGCGGAGGGTGTCGAGCATGGGGTCGACCAACGCCGGCTTCGACAAGAACAGACGGGCCTCGCTGGTGCGGATGAACGTCTCCATGGTGGTTGCCGGATACGCAGCCTCCAGCGGCATGAAGATGCCACCCGCCTTGTTGATGGCGATGAGGGCCACCACGTGTTCGGGACACCGTTCCATCAGGATGCCGACCAGATCGCCCGGCTTCACGCCCCGAGTCACGAGCCAGCGGGCGAGGGCGTCGGTCTCCGCATCGAGCTGGCGGTATGTGTAGGTCTTGTCGTGCTGCACCAGTGCCGTCGCATCGGGGGTCTTCTTGGCCTGCTCGGCGAAGATCTCGTGGAGGCACTGATCGGGGTACGGATGGGCATCGCCGTCGGCGACCGAGACCGGCCGGGTGGCGAGATCGGATCGCAACCGGTCGGCGATCATCGCCAACACCTCGGGCTGGCTTTGCTGGGAATAGAAGTGCGCGCCGGGGAACGTGAGATGCTCGAATTCGGCACCGGTGAGCGCCGACCAGCCTTCGAGCTGTTCGGGGGTGAGGAGGGTGTCATCGTCGCCCCGCGACGCGGTGATGGGCACTGCGAGGGGCGGGCCGGGCTGGTGGGCGTAGGTCTCGGCCATCTCGAGGTCGGCCCGCAGCACCGGCAACATGACCTGGCGCAGCTCGTCGTTGGCCAATGAGACGGCATCGAGCATGCCGGCGTCGTGCACCAGACCGTCGAACAAGGCAGCGTCGGCGGTCTTGTGCAGCGGTGCGTCGGGATCCCACCACACGATCTGGGGCGCGACCATGCCCGATGCGAAGAGCCGGACCGGCAACGGCGCGCCACGGCGTTGCAGTTCGCGGATGACTTCATAGGAGACGAGGGCGCCGATGCTGTCGCCGAACAGGGCGTAGGGCCGGTCGAGGTATTGCTCCATCTCGTCGGCGAGGGCGGTGACGATCGTGGCCAGATCACGCACCAACGGCTCGATTCGGCGCAGGCCCCGGCCGGGCAGGTTGACCCCGTACACCTCGAACTCGGCCGGCAGCCCGGCCGGCCACGGGTCGAAGTACTGGGCCGAACCACCCGCGTGGTGAGCGCAAAACAGTCGCAAGTGAGCCTCGGGGCGGGGCTCGAGGTTGATGAGCCAGTCTCCCGCTGCCATCGCCGCGGGTGCTGTCGTCGTGCCGGTGCTGGTCATGAGATAGGGGCGAAGCCGGGGATGGACGCTCCCGGTTCGAGCTCGAACGCGCGGAACTGCATGGGCTGGTCGCAATACAGGCAGGCCGGGTCGATGTCGGTCGGCAGGGTGGCGAGCATTCGAACCCCTTCGGTGAGCTCGACCATCAACACGGTGTAAGGAGGGGCAAGCGGGTAGCCGGCGAAGTACTCGCGGTGAAAGGTGGTCCAGGACCACAGACGGGCGGTGCCGGCCATGTCGCGCCACGTCGCCGGTTGCCCACACCGCGGGCATGGGTCGCTCTCAGGTGGGCACGCCATGGTGCCGCAGCCGTCACAGCCAGATAGCCGCAGTACGCCTTCAGCCAGCCCGGCCCAGAACGGCTCAGCGGCTGGCTCGCGGGGAGGAAGGTGACCGCTCACGTCCACAGCACGCACCCCCCGGCCATCGGAGTGACGCACATGTAGCAGGCGGTCTGGGCGCCGCTGATCTGGCGCTCGCCAGCCTCGCCCCGCAGCTGGCGGACCGCTTCGGCCACCAGGTTCATGCCCTGCATGTAGGCCTCTGAAGTGTGGCCACCGCTGGTGTTGAGCGGTAGCGATCCGTCGCGGGTGATGTGGCCGGCTTCGACGAACCGGGCCGCTTCGCCACGCGGGGTGAAGCCGAAGCCGTCGAGGGCGAACAGCACCGAAGGGGTGTAGTTGTCGTAGATCTGGATGAGGTCGATGTCGCTCGGGGCAAGGCCGGCCATGGCGAACATCTCGGCTGCGGCGGCCTGCGACGGGCGGTGATAGAAGTCGGCCGCGCTGTAGTGGGCGCCCTGATCCGCTGATGCGGCCAGTCCCCCAATGGCGACTGCTCGCCCGGCCGGACCCGCCGGAGTGTTGGTGACGATGAGCGCCACCGCCCCATCGTTCACCATGCAGTAGTCGAACAGCCGCAACGGTTCGGCGATGAGCCGGGCGCCGTCGTAATCGGCGTCGGTCATCGGCTGGCGGAACACGGCCGCCGGGTTGAGGGCGGCGTTGGCCCGGTTGGAACGGGCCACCTGACGAAGGGCGGCGGAACAGTCGCCGAACTCGTGACTGTAGCGGCGAGCCATCAGCGCCGAGTGTGCGGCCGGACCCCCCATGGCGTGCATGGCCTCGAACAACGTATTGGTGCCAGGCGCAGCGGAATCCTCGTAGGTGGCCAGCCGCGACAACGCCAACACCAGGAGAACCGTGTCGGCGGAGCCAGCCGCCACAGACTGCACCGCGTGCTGCAGGGCGGGCACGACCCACCGGCCACCCGCGGCGTACTCGACGGTGACCCGCAGATCGCGCAGCCCCTCGCGCACGGCGAGCTGATCCCAGGGCAGCCCCATGGTCGTGAGCGCGTCGATGTCGGCGCGGGCCAGGTCGGCATCGGCCAAGGCGGCATCGATGGCCATGGCGGCCAGATCGAGCGGCGGTACCGCCTCGGATCGGACCTTGAGGGCGGCGTAGTCGGTGGAGCCGACGCCGATGATCGATGCTGCGCCCCGCAGTGGATGGTGCCGCTCAGCCATCGGCCCCGTCCGTCGCGGCTGCCGCCAACTCCTGGCGGATCTCGTCGCCGTGTTCGCCGAGCAACGGGGCACGGGTACGGACGCCGGCCGGAGTTTCGGTGAACCGGAAAGGGCTTCCGGCGATGGCGGCGGGGCGTGCCGAGCCGGGATGTTCGACCTCAACGATCATCTCCCGCTGGCGCAGATGGGCATCGCTGAACAGGTCGCTCGCCGTCTGCACCGGGGCGGCGGGAACCCTGGTGCCGATGGCATCGAGCACCTCGGCCCTGGTGCGCGACGCGATCCAGGCGGCCACGATCTCGTTGGCTTCGTCGTCGTGGACGAGACGGGCCTCATCGGAGGCGAAGCGTTGGTCGACGGCTAGCTCGGGCCGGCCCATGACGTCGGCCAGGTTGGCCCATTCGTGAGCGAACACGGCGGAGATGCACACGAAGCCGTCCCGGGCCTCGAACGTGTTGTACAGCGACCACAGGGGATGGCGGTTGCCGGCCGGGATCGGATCCTCACCCGTATAGCCGTACTGGTAGACGATGCGTTCACACAGCGAGACCATGGCGTCGTACATGGCGATGTCGACGTACTGGCCCTCGCCGGTGCGTTGGGCCGACAGCACGGCGCTGACGACGCCGAGCGCGGTGAGCGCACCCGGGAAGAGGTCGCCGATTCCGGGTCCGGCTTTGGTCGGCTCACCCGGCGGGCCGGTGACACTCATGAACCCGCTCATGGCCTGCGCGATGTAGTCCATCGCCGGGCGATCGTTGAGCTCGGTCGCGCCACTGCGGGGATCGCCGAACCCTCGAAGCGAGGCGTACACCAGGGCCGGATTGACCTCCCGCAGCGTCTCATAGCCGACCCCGAGTCTCTCCAGCACTCCCGAGCGGAAGTTCTCGACCACCGCGTCGGAGGTGCTGGCGAGCGCCAACAGCTCGGCGCGGCCATCATCGGTCTTGAGATCGACCACGATGCTGCGCTTGTTGCGGTTGATGCTTTGGAAGTAGCCGCCGAAGTGGCGCTCGGAGTCGTCGGCCATATAGGGCCCTACCGCTCGCATGGGGTCGCCGGTCGGGTTCTCGACCTTGATGACATCGGCGCCCATGTCGGCCAGCAGCATCGTGCAATACGGTCCGGACAGCATCCAGGTCAGATCGAGGATGCGGATGCCGACCAACGGCCCGGCCGCCTGATGCGGTGCCGTCATCGACCGGCCAGTTTGGTCGCCACCCAATGCTGGATGTGGTGCGATCCGTGTTCGCTCAGCTCGGTGCGTTCGGCGTCGACCATCAGCCGCCCGTGACCGAAACCGCGGCTGTGCAGTCCACGCTGCACTCCTTCGCACACCGCCACGTCTTCGGGTTGGGTGTTCTCGGCCCGAAACCGGAACAGCTCTCGTTGATGCTCAGTCGGCTCGGCGTTTGGCAAGTACCAGTTCTCGACGAACTCACAATGATCGGCGTCCACGGGTCGCCACTGCGAAGTCATGATGTAGCCACCGTGCACGATCTGGATCCCCAGGTTTGGCAACACCGTCCAACTGGCCTGTTCGTCGCTGTCGATGTGGGCGTTGGCGGCCGCCGCCGCCTGGGTCTTCTCATCCCGCAGCTTCATGCGCTGGCGCTGGTAGAGCGGGTTGAGTTCGATACGGAACGTGGTGAAGTCGATGAACTCGGCCGCCAGCGGCGGGTGCACGATCGCGCAGTGGTAGCACTCCGACCAGTTCTCCACCGGGATCTTCCAGTTGCACTTCATGATGTGGCTGTCGGTGTGGGCGAGCACGAGTGCTTCCGGCTCTGGTACGAACGCTGCTATCTCGGCTTCGAGCCCTGCCGCCTGCTCGGCAAGGGGTGCGGCGTCGAGGTCGAGGTTGACGAACACCAGTCCCGCCGTCACCTCCACTCCGACGGTGCTGAGGCCGTGCTCGGCAGCCGAGAAACCACTCACATTGTCGGAGTTGCGAACTTTGACCAAAGTGCCGTCGAGGTCGAATATCCAGGCGTGATACGGACACACGATCCGGTTGACGTGACCCGAGTCGCACAGCAGATCGTGCCCTCGATGGCGACACACGTTGTAGAACGCACCGATCGACCCGTCCTCGGCTCGAATGACGATGATGTTCTGCTCGAACACCGATGTCGTGAAGTAGTCGCCCGGTTCTGCCACCTCCGAGACGTGACCCACGAAAATCCAGCTGCGAAAGAAGATCTCTTCGCGCTCGAGGGCGACCACGGCCGGATCGGTGTAGAAGCGGGCCGGTAGCGAATTCGAGTTGGCCGCGTCGCCGGTGAGGCCGTGCTCGAAAGGATCGAGTCGCGTATCGGTCATGGAGCGTCCTCGCCATCGTCGCCGGCTCCGCCCGCGAAGGCTTCAGCATCGGCGTACGGGAACCACCAGAAGTCCTGTGGCTCGCAGTCGGGGTCGATCCACACCAACTTGGTCGACCGGAAGGTCTCCAGGCCTTCATTGCCGAGCTGACGCCCGAGCCCGCTGGACTTGGTGCCACCGAAGGGGCCGGCGTCGTTGTCGAGCAAAGGTGCGTTGATCCACACCATCCCGCCGTCGAGCTCCTCAGTGGCGCGCATCGCCTCTTTCATGTTGGTCGTGTACAGACAGGCGCCGAGGCCGAACATCGAATCGTTGGCGGCAGCCAGCGCCTCATCGAAGCTGCCGACCTTGCAGATGGGGGCGGCGGGGCCGAAGCTCTCGTTGCCGAAGATGTCCATGTCCGGCGTGCAGTCCGTCAGGATGGTCGGCTCGACGAACCAACCCTTGTCCTGACCGTCCGGCCTTCCGCCACCGAAGGTCAGGGTCGCGCCTTGATCCTGCGCTCTGGCTAGCACGCCCTCGTAGCGCGTGCGTTCCTTTTCGGCCACCATCGGGCCCATGTCGACGGCGTCGAGGCCGTTGCCGACACGCAAGGCTCTGGCGTGGGCGGCGAGCCGTTCGACGAACTCGTCGTGCACGTCCTCGTGGACGAAGAAGCGTTCGGCCGACACGCAGATCTGGCCGCAGTTCATGTAGGCCGCAAAGGCGGCGCCGCGGGCCACGACGTCTATCGGGGCCGACGGCATGACGATGAAGGGATCATTGCCAGACGTCTCGATGAGGGTCGGTTTCATCATCTGCCCGCACGTGGCCGCGATGGCCCGGCCGGTCGGCACGCTGCCGGTGAATGCCACCATGTTCGTGCTCTCGTGCTCGACAAGGCGCCGCCCCGCTTCTCCCGCCCCTGTGACGACCTGAAAGAGCCCGGGCGGCAGATGCTTGTTGAACGCTTCGGCAAACAGCAACGTGGTGATCGACGTGTACTCCGAGGGCTTGGCGATGACCGCGTTTCCTGCGGCCAACGCGGCGGCGCCCTCCCATGCCAACAACGTCATCGGGTAGTTGAACGGCTGGATCGAGACGACCACCCCGAGGGGCAGCTTGAGGGTGTAGTTGAGATGACCGGCGACCGCGTTGCCCATGACCCGTCCCATGTCGTTGCGGCCAATCTCGGCGTAATAGCGGATGGCCGACACCGACCAGTCGACCTCGTCGGCCGATTCCTTGTACGGCTTGCCCATCTCGCGGGTGAGAGCTTCGGCCAGCGGGTGTTTCATGGCGGCGAGGTCGTTGGCGATGTCGTGCATCGCCTCGGCACGTTCAAGCCCGCTCAACGCCCACCAAGCGGCCTGAGCGGCATGGCCCGCGGCGACCGCTTCATCGATCTCGTCGACGCTGGTCTCGGCCAGTTCGGTCAGCACCGCTTCGGTGGCGGGGTCGATGACGTCACGGCCTGCGGTGGCGTCGCTACGACGGAACTCTCCGTCGATGAGGACGGTCCGGTTGTAGTCGGTGAAGGTCTGCAGTCCACTCATGGGTTCACTTCCTGGGTTCGGGTCGAGGCGGAGCTAGCGGTGTCAAATCGTCTCTGAGGGCATTTGGCAACACTACGTGGGGCGGTAGGTTCGCGGTTGGTGACGATCACGATCAGTCAGCTGGCAGCAACGGCGTCGCTGCGCACCGAGGTGCTGGCCGGGCACGGCGGCACTGATCGGATCGTGAACTGGGCTCACGTGTGCGATCGGCCCAACGTCGCGGCCAGAGGAGTCTCGCAATGACGCTCACCACCCTGCACGGCACCGACTACTTCGAACTCGACTCGGATCACATCGGTGACCGCTACGCCATCTGGGTGAGGCGGTAACCGATGGATCAACGTGAAGCCAAGAATGCGGTAGTCGCCCTGATCGGCGAAGACGGCATTGCCGCGGCCCACGCGCCGATCGAGGAAGCATCGGGCCTCCCCAACGCGGCGTACGTTTCCGACGACTGGCTGACCCTCGAACGAGACCGGATCTTCGCCCGTACCTGGATCTTCGTCGCCGCAGAGGCCGAGTTCGACGCCATCGGCGTTCAGAAGCCCGTCGAGGTCGCCGGAGCACCGGTGGTGCTCGTCCGCTCCGCGACCGGCATCAACGCGTTCCACAACGTGTGCCGGCACCGTGGCGCGCAACTCGTTGATGCACCATGCGAGAAGTCAACGGTGACCTGCCCGTACCACCAGTGGACGTACGGGCTCGACGGCGACCTCCGGTCCCGCCCTCACTTCGGCGGCCCCGGCGTCAACAGCCGCTTCGACGGCAACGCCGGACCGAGCCTCGATCTCGTTCCCGTGCGGTGCGCAGTCTGGAACGGGTGTGTGTTCGTGAATCTCGATGGCTCGGCCGAGCCAGTCGAGACGTGGATCGCTCCGTTCGTCGACATCGCCGGGGAGTACGACTTCACCACCGTGCGGTGGGCCGGCAAGATCGATTTCGAGGTTGATGCCAACTGGAAGTTCGTCTTCGAGAACTACATGGAGGGCTACCACGTCTTTTCGCTCCATCCGGCGTTACTCAAACACGCTCCGATGAACACGCGGTGGTCAGGGGAATGGGTGCAGTCCGTGTTTCACAACGGTTACATCGCGCCCAAACTCACACCCGGTCGCGGTGACGAGCTGCCCCACTATCCGGGTCTCACGGATGAGCAGACGAGAGCTGGTCGTTGGTTTCTGATCTTCCCGACGTTTGGCGCGGAGGTGTTCGCCGATCAATTCTGTGTTCTCACTGCGCACCCGGTTGCCCCCGATCGGACTCGCGAGGAGATCCACATCTTTTTGATCGGCGACGAGGCCGCCACCGGCGATCGTTATCGAGAGGCTCGTGAGGGGATCTTCGCCATGTGGGACGCTTTGAATCGTGAGGACCTCGACGCGGTCGAGCGCCTCCAGAAGGGCCGCCGGTCCTCGGCCTATGACGGTGGCCGCCTGTCCCCGCACTGGGAGGGTCCGACCCATCAGTTGGGCGCTCACGTGATCGACGTGATCCTGGGCTGATGGACTTCCCTGAGCTCTTCTCGCCGACAGAGATCCGCGGTATTCCGTTCAAGAACCGACTCTTCTTCGGGCCTCACGGCACAGGGATGTCCGAAGGCGGACTCCTTGGAGCCCGCCAGATCGCCTACTACGAGGCCCGAATCCGCAACGACATCGGTTTGATCTTCACCGAGGCGCACCACGTCGAGCCGCTTGAAGGAATCGTGTACCCGACGTGTTCCGCGGCGACCGATGCGTGCATTCCCGCGCTCGCAGAGATGGCCGCGTTGTGCGAGACCCACGACGTGCGGTTCTTCGGCCAGCTGTTCCACGAGGGCCGTTCGGCGCTCAGCCTGCGAGATGGCCGTCGCGAGGTGACCGTCGCCCCATCGGCGATACCTGATGAGCGCCACCACACCGTTCCCCGCGCCATGACCGTGCCGATGATCGAAGAACTCGTCGGGCACTTCGCGACCGCAGCAGAACGCATGGTTCGCGCTGGTGTCGACGGGATCGAGATCCTCGTCGGGATGGGATACCTCCACGCCCAGTTCTTGTCACCGCATGTCAACCAGCGCACCGATGACTACGGCGGCTCGCCTGAAGGGCGCCGGCGTTTCCTCGAAGAGACGCTGATCGCGATTCGAAACGCAATCGGCGATCGGCCTGCGCTCGGGTTTCGCATTGTGCCCCAAGATGACGACCCTGACGGACTCGACCTCGAGGAGTCCGTTGCGCAGTGCGTCGCGATCGCTGACGCGGGGGTTTGTGACTTCATCAATATTGCGGTGGGAAACGTCAGCACGCTCGCTGGCGTGCCCTCCATCGTCCCGTCGATGTACACCCCGGCGGGGGCGTGCCTCCCGCCGGCTCGAGCAGTGCGATCAGCATTGATCGAGCGCGGCATCGACAACGTCAAAGTGCTCGCGGCCGGCCGCATCAACCAGCCGCAGGAGGCAGAGCGGGCGCTTGCTGAAGGCGATGTCGACATGGTTGGGGCGGTTCGCGCCTTCATCGCCGATCACGAGTTCGCGACGAAGGCGAAGCAGGGGCGCGCCGACGAGATCCGCGCCTGCATCGCCTGCAATCAGGCATGCATCGGCCATCGGGCCACCGGGCACGCGATCTCGTGCATCCAACACCCTGCGACGTCTCGCGAGCGCACCTACGGAAACGTCGACACCGCACCGAAGCAGAAATCAGTCGTGGTGGTCGGAGGCGGCCCCGGGGGAATGAAGGCCGCAGCGGTCGCCGCCGAGCGGGGCCACGCGGTCACGTTGATCGAAAAAGCACCCCGGCTCGGCGGCCAGGTCTTGCTGGCCCAGAAGCTGCCCGGCCGGGCCGAATTTGGTGGTGTCATCACCAACCTCTTGTCCGAGATCGACCGCTATGGCGTGACCGTCGAAACTGGGGTCGCGGCAACCACCGAGCTCGTCCACCAGCACCGGCCCGATGTGGTGATCATCGCCACGGGCGCAACACCGTTCGTGCCGAACCCGGAGTGGTTCGAGGGCGCGCACGTCGTGACGGCGTGGGAGGTGCTCCGCGGCGAGGCGACCGTTGGGAAGAACGTCGTCGTTGCCGACTGGCGATGCGATTGGATCGGTCCCGGAGTCGCCGAGCTTCTACGAGTCGACCAACGATGCGATGTTCGTCTCGCCGTCAACGGCGAGACGGTGGGCTACACGGTGCAGAACTATCTGAAATACCAGCTCGCTGGCCGCCTCCATGCGGCCGGAGTCGAAGTGATCCCCTACATGCGGCTGATCGGCGCCGACCAAGACACCGTGTACCTGCAGCATGTTGTAAACGCGCAGCCCGTGCTCCTCGAAGGCGTCGACACCCTCGTCCTTGCCAGCGGGCACCGCGGCGGCCTCGGACTCCACGACGCACTCGTTGGAGAGGTGCCCGAGCTCTACGCGATCGGTGACTGCCTCAGCCCACGAACCGTCGAAGAAGCGATTTCGGAAGGGATGGAAACAGCGTTTCTTCTCTGACCGCTCGATGTCCAACCGTTCAGAGCATGGATCTGAACGTACATACGAGGACGCATTGGACAACCTGCTGAGATCAGGCCGAGTGTGCAATAGAACGTGCAACGCGAGTTCAAATCTCGGCAGCCCGACAAACAGTGTGCAGGTCAGGCGTGGTCGTTGGGCCTATCGGTTGGAGAGGCGGGCAGTGGTTCAGTGAACCGGCCTTCGGTGGCCCGGCGGAGCGTCCCCGCTTGCTCGGCGAGCCGGGCTTCTGGGTTGAGACGACGACCGAGGAGGTCGACCCGCAGTCCGGTGGTGTTGATTGTCGGGATCCCGGCTTCAGCTAGGCCAGCGAAACGCGAGGCTAGGGCCTCCTTCTTACGGACCTGGTGGGGTTGGAGCTCGTCGAACTCACGGGGGTCTATCGGCCTACCGAGCACCAGGGCGCCAGCTTCCACTGCTGACCGCACTAGGGCCTCGCCAGTAGGGGTGCGGACGATGATCCCGTTGAAACCCTCGTCATCGCCCGTTGGGGCCCCACCGGGCCAGACGTCGGCGGCTGCTATGTCGGCCGCTTCGCCAAGGGCGTCGGGGCAGAACTTGCAGCGGGTCTCAACCTTCCAGCCGGCCTCGTCTTCCCACATCTCGAGGTAGGTCCTTTCGAACGACCTGCCATCGGTGGTCTCGACCCGGGTGGGTCCGGGGTTTCCGTGGCCGCGGTAGCGGAACAGAGATACCTCATCCTCGTCTACACCTACTTCGGCGAGCACATCGGCTGATTTCTCGAGACGGGACTGGCCGCCACATACCAGGGCCAGTCGGGCCACACACAGGTCGTCGACCCGGGGGTCGGAGGCCGCGTGGGCGTGAAGGGCTCCTAGGTCACAGGGCTTGGCGATGACGGCGAACGGCTCTGCCCGGTCGAGGACAGGGCCCAGGCCGGCTAGTGGGGCAGTCGGTCCGTAACGGGATCCGGTATTGGCGAGCACCTCCTTGGCGGTTTGGCTCAGCACCCAGTGGCTGCGCATCGGGTATTTCGGGTCGGCTCCGACGTGAAGCACCGTGTCGACGGTTCCGGTGTCTATGAGGTGCATGCCGAGGGCGGTCAACACGCCTCCGGTGGCCGCACGGAACCGGACCTTCGGGTCGCCGGCCCACCCGTAGCGCATTGTCGAGAAGGCCCCCCACACCGGGTCGGCTTCAAGGTCGGGCGTCTGGCGTGGGGCGGCTACCACACCCGGGCAGGCGGCCAGCAACACTGCCTCCTCTTCGGGCGAGAACCGTTCGGCCGGGGTGGGCCGCAAACTGCCCGTTGGGGTCATGACCATGGGAATGCGGCCTTGGGTCACGGTCTCGCAGAGGCCGCAGCCGACGCACAGGCCGCTGGTGACGACCTCGGCGATGCTGTTTGCAGTCCGGTGCATGTCTGGTCAGGCCATCAGACGATGCGCAAAGAGCGCCTCGTAGTGGGGGCGACACGTTGAGTAGGCGTGCCTCAGGAGGTTGTTGTGGTCGATCGATACGTAATCGCGCTGCTGGATGGTGAGCCCGGTGGACGTACGCAGGTTGTCGTGCCATGAACCGCTGTCGTACCAACTCATGGCCTCCTCTCTGGGGGCCGCCCAGTGCAGGGCCTCGGCCAGGAACGGGATACCGACAGCGTCACACCACGCCGAGGTGATGCCATCCGGGTCGGCCATGAGGTCCTCCGCGTCGATGACGGGTGGTGGTGTACCCCGGTGTTCGGTGAGTCGGTCGAACAGGGACCGTTGCTCGGCGAAGCCTGTCTCGGCGATCTCGAAGTCCGGCCACTTGTCGTACATCGAGGGCAGGGTCTTGGCCGGATCACGGATTAGGAAGGAATGGTTGAAGTGGTCGAGGAAGTCGTCGTCGGCCATGTGGGTTACGTAGTGCGGGAACTCCTTGACGAACACGGGCCCCGTTTCGGCGGCCGCCCGGAGGTCGGACCAGACCGAGGCCGAGGTCAGCCCGGGTTTCGGTCCGCCCGCCCGTTGCGGAGGGCACCGCCGGTCCTCGCCGAGGTACCAGGCCTCGCCGAACGGTTCGTGGAGACAGTGGTGGTCCTTTCGTTCGCGCATCATCTGCTCGAAGGCCGTGGATCGTGAGCGGGGTACCGCCCACAGGGCGAGGATCGTGTGCATTCAGAGGGTCCCGAGCAGTAGGCCGTGGTCGCGGACGGGGATCCCGAGGTCGAGCTCGCGGAGCATTCCCCAGAAGAGGGCGTTGTCGGATGCCACGACCGGCTTATCGAACATGGCTTCCAGAGCCGGTACATGAGGTGCCGTCCGGAAGCCGGCGCCGGTTTGCACCACGACGTCGGCGTCCCGGGCCGCCTCGTGGGCTAGGCGGATGCTCTCCATGACGTCGCGGTCCGGGTGGTCCCACACTGTCTGGTCCTCGACCTCCAACTGCTCTTCCAGGGTGGCGTAAAGGCCCTGGTCGCGCATGTGGCCGCTGGACAGGATCTCGAATCCGGCCTGTTCCAGATAGCGGTTGATGCCGTCCCTCCAGTCGTCTCGGTAGTAGGCGTTACTGACAGCGATCCGCCTGGCCCCGAGGTGGCGTAGTGCCTCGACGATGCAGTGTCCAGCCATGAGGAAGCGGGCACCGATCCGCTCGCTGAGGTCGTCGCAGTACCTGGTGATCTGGTCTGGCGTCGTACCGGTGCAGTGCACCCAGTTGCTGCCGGCCTGGCCGATCACTTGGCAATGCGACTCGGCCAGACAGGTGGCCGCTTCGTCCAGTAGGTCGAAATTGCGAGTCCGGTCGTTGAGGTGGTACTCGTAGCCGGGGATGTGAAGCGCCCGTTGCATGGCGCCTACCCCTTCGGGGGCGACGGCCGTGAACTGCTGCACCACGTCGTCGAAATAGCGGGGTGTCGTGACGAAGCCCGAGTAGCCGATGTAGCGCTTGCGGGTGATGTCGGTGGTTAACACGTGTCCTCCTGGGGTTCGTTGCCGCTGTTGGCGAGCGCCATCCAGAAGCTGGTCAGGTCCGGCGCATGGCGAAGGTCGCGGGCGGTGGCGATCATGGCGTCGGCGTCGATTCGGTTGCCGACCAGCAGCCGGAACTTGGCCTCCAACTCGTCGGAGGTGAGGGGCTGGTGCATTGAGCCCCTCTGGCCGCACACCCGCACGTGGTGCTCCGTGCCGTTCGTGCACACCACTCGTAGGCCGCCGGCCATCTTCCAGGCGTAGCTGGCATCGCACCATTCGGCGGCGGCCATGGAGACCACCCGGGCTTGGAGGTCGGCTAGCGCCGGATCGGCGATGCGTTCGGCGGTATAGGTGGACGGGTCGGACGGGTCAGCCAGAAAGGCGGCCGCCACGTTGAACGGTCCGCTGTACTGGGACGCCATCACCGAGGTGGTTCCATCCTGGGAATTCTGCTCGGCGGCCTTGGTCGGCACCTCGGCGTGGATCTCGGCGATGTCGTCGGCACGGACGCCCCGACCGCGGATCTCGAGGGCCGCGTCAATGAGCGGGTGGATATCGCTGCAGGCCGCATACGGCTTGACGGTGATCTCGTCGATCATCCACCGATCACCGAGGTTGTCGGTGAGGAGGTTGACAGCGGGTTCGGTTGTCGAGATCCGACAGAACCCATATCTGCCGGCCAGTCCGTCAGCGGGTCCGTCGAAGCCGTCGGCTGCCAGCAGGGCGGCCGTTAACCCGCCCTCCGCCGCCCTGCCGGCATGGAGTCGCTTGGTATCTCCTCCACTCTGGTTGAACTCGGTGGTTCCCGACGAGAAGGTGGCGGCAATTCCCAGGGCGTGAGTCATCATCCCGGATCCGAAGTCCAGGAGGTGTCCAACCGCTGCGGCAGAACCAAACACCCCGGACTGGCCGGTGGGGTGGTAGCCAGCCAGCATGTGGGATGCCGGCCCAACGGCGATGCCGGCTCGTCCCATCGCTTCGTACCCAACCACGATCGCTTCCAGGACGGCCAGCCCCGAGGCGCCGGTTTCGGCGGCGATGGCGAGCACTGCTGGGATGACGACCGCTCCGGGGTGCGAGATGGCCTCCTCGTGCACGTCGTCCAACTCGAACGCGTGGCCTGACGCCCCGTTGGCGAAGGCGGCCATCGGAGCCGAGGTAGCGAACCCTGAGCCGACGACCGGACATGGACCACCGTCACCACCAGTACGACGGGCGTGGGCGGCTGCCCGCTGGCTCCACGGCTGGCCGGCTCCGAACACGATGCATCCCAGAGTGTCGACTAGGCAGTCGACGGCACGGTCGATGTGATCGTCGCTGATCCGCAGTGCCGGGTCGGCGAGGAAGCCTCCCAGTTCTCGGGTAGCGGTCATCGTCCCAGCGCAGCGCGGACCAGGTCGTGCAGGTGGGGGACGGCGTCCTCGGAGTGGACGGTGGCCACGCCGTCGGGACGTTCGATGAGCGGACCGGGGACGTAGCCCCGACTGCGCAGACCCCGTTGGACGGAATCCAAGATTGAGAAGTCTTCGCTGACCGTGGTCCGCCAGTCCAGGTCGATGATCTCGTCCTGTTCAGCGGTCGGGGTATCGCCGTCGAACCACCACTCGCGGATTAAGAGGGTGCGGTCCACGGCCAGGGGTACCCACCGGAAGGTGTTGAGCACCTCGCCGGGATAGCACTGGATTGATGACACCGGGAACACGAAGAACGATTCGTACGGCTGGCCTCCCTCGGCTAGGGCGTACCCGGTGCTGGCCGGCGCTTCGGCGCTGTGGCGGATGGTCTGGCCGCGACCGGTGATGCGGTAGCTGCCGGGGGACACGACGCCCTTGGTGAACGACTTGTGCACGTTGGGGCAGTGGTAGCACTCGTTGTAGTTCTCGACGGCCAGCTTCCAGTTGGCGCTGACCAGGTGGGTGCGCCGATGGGTGAGGGTGCGGCCGGCCGCGCTGGGTGCCACGGCCAGCAGCTCGTCCTCGATGTCGGGCACGGTGTCGGACAGGCTGGCTGCGTCATCGTCCAGGTTGACCCACAGGAAGCCACCGAGCGTGTCTAGCCGGACCGACGGCACGCAGATCTCGCCGACCGGCTCGCCACGGGCGTGCAGCAAGCGGCCGTCGAGGTCGTAGTTCCAGGCGTGGTACGGGCAGGTCAGGCTGCTGGTGTGGCCGGCATCGTCGGTCAACAGTTCGTGGCCGCGGTGCTGGCACACGTTGTACATGGCGTGCAGCGAGCCGTCGGCCAGCCGGGTCACCGCCACCCCCTGGTCGCCGACGGTAGCGGTGAGGTAGTCGCCGGGTTCGGTGAGTTGGCCGATGTGACCGACTAGCTGCCAGGTGCGGGCAAAAATGCGGTCCAGTTCGTCGGCGAACACGACCGGGTCGGTGTACCAGTCGCCGGAGAGAGCTCGGCGGTGGTCGCTCAATGGGGGCTCCTCGACGGTGAGAGGGGCGGTACAGCCGGCGCAGGCTAGGGCAGGTCGGCTAGGGCGTCCACCAGGTGGTCCATCCGGTGGGGGAGGTTGATGTCGCTGCGTAGATAGCGCTTTTCGAGACCCCGGAAGGACACCGAGCCGTCCTTGACGATGACGCCTCGTTCGAGCAGGTCTTTGAACACCAGTGTGGAGTCGGTGTCGGGGTCGAGAATTTCGATGAGCATGAAGTTGGAGCGGGTGCCGGGTACCAGCCGGAAGCGGTCCAGTTCGGCGAAGCGGGCGGTGGCGTGGGCTTTGCCCTCGAGGATGGCGGTAATGGTGCGGTCGACGTGCTCGTCGTCGGTCAGGGCGGCGATCCCGCCGGCGATCTGGAGTCGGCCCACGTTCCAGGTGGGCTTGACGGCCAGCAGCGGCGGGATCAGGTTGGGGTGGGCCACACCAAAACCGAGTCGCAGCCCGGCCAGGCCGAACGCCTTGGAGAAGGTGCGCAGCACGATGAGGTTGTCGTATTCGGCAGCCAGGTGGATGTAGCCGGGCGTGTCCGAGTAGTGCACGTATGCCTCGTCGAGGGCCACCAGGGCGTGGGGGGCGGCCTCGACGATGCGGCGTACGTCGGCCTCTTCGAGCCAGGTGCCCGACGGCGAGTGGGGGTTGGTGACGAACACGATGCGGGTGTCGGGTCCGATGGCGTCGATGTAGGCGTCGACCTCGCAGGTCATGGTAGGTGTGTCGATGTACACCGGCTGGCGGCCTTCGGCTTCGGCGAACAGGTGGTATATCGGGAAGCACGGCCGGGTCATGAGCACCTGGCCGCCTGGTTCGGCGAACGCCCGGATGATGAGGGCGATGACTTCGGTTTCGCCGGAGCCGCACACGAAGTTTTCGGGGGCGTAGCCGTATTTGGCGGCCAGAGCCTCGCGCAGCGGTTCGGCCGTCCACGGCGAGTACATGTGGACGTTGTCCAACTCGGCGGTGATTGAGGCCACGGCCTTAGGGGAGGGGCCGAACGGGTTTTCGGCTGAGCCCAGCTTGGCGACCTCGTCGGCGGGGATCCCGTAGTGGGCGGTCACCCAGTCGGCGGGTAGTCCGGGCACGTAGAACTCGGGGTTTTTCAGGTTGGGGTTGGCCAGGTGGAGGTCCATAGGGTCACTCCTCGACGTACACGCCGGCTGCGCGTCGGTGCTGGTGGAACTGATCGATGGCTTCGGCGGCCTCGGTGCGGCTGTCGGCCACCATGAACGCCAGCAGGGTCTCGAGCAGGGCGACGACGCCCAGCACGCTGGCGAAGAACAGCGGGGTCTCGGCGGGGGTGGTGAATACGTGGTCGGCGTCGAGGGCCGGCGGTGCGGTGCGACTGTCGGTGACGGTCACCACGGTGATGTCGCGTGCACGGGCCAGGCGGGTGGCTTCGACGATCTCGGTCCGGTACGGGGCGAAGGTCATGGCGATCAGCACGTCGCCGGCGCCCATGCGGCCGATGTCGTCGATGGGCAGGCCCTCGTTGGTGGGGAGGGCCCACAGCCCGGGGACGGCCATGGAGCCGACGTAGCAGAAGTGGCGGGCTAGGGGCAGCAGGGCGCCGACGCCGAAGACCCCGGTACGGGGGGCGGCGAGGATGGTGTCGGCCACCGTCTGGAGTTCGACGGTGTCGAGGTCTTCGAACACCTGCTCGACGATCCCCAGGTTGGATGAGGCCAGATCGGCCAGCAGGTCGCCGTGGTGCTCGGCGCCGGCCAGGGTCTGGAGCCAGCGGGCCTTGTCGGGGAACGAGGTTCCGGGGGCGGTGACCTCGTGACGGAACGGATCGCGCAGGTCGTCGTAGCCGTCAAAGCCGACGGCCCGGGCCAGGCGGACCAGGGTGTTGGGCTTGACGCCGGCCGCTTCGGCCAGCTGGCGCATCGAGAGCACGGCGACCTGTTCGGGGCGGTCGAGCATGTGGCGGGCCGCCTGGCGGACCTGGGGGGTGAGGTCGTTGTAGGCGTCGGCCAGCCGGTCCAGCAACTCGTTTGACGACAGCGGTGCGGGGGCCATGGACGTCGCGTTCATGATCGTACAAGTGTACCATTATTGAAATAAAATCGGACAAATGTCCGCTATCTCGTTAGTCGTTTCGTGGGAGTCCCCTCATGTCCATGCCCGAACACACCCGGGTCGTCGTCGTCGGTGGTGGCATCGTCGGTGCCAGTGTCCTTTACCACCTCGTCAAGGAGGGGTGGACCGATGCCCTACTCATCGAGAAGGCCGAGTTCACTTCCGGCTCCACGTGGCACGCCGCCGGCCAGGTCACCCACTCAGTGTCCAGTTACACGCTGGCCTTCATGCGCAAGTACGCCACTGAGCTCTACGCAGCGCTCGAGGCCGAGACCGGGGTGGCTACCTCGTGGCACGAATCAGGCTCCTTCCGGGTGGCCTACGAGCCCATCGAGGTCGACTGGTTGAAGGGCCAACTGGGGGTCGGCGCCTACGCCGGGCTTGAGATGGACTGGGTGGGCCCCGAAGTGGTCGCCGAGCACCACCCCCTCTACGACGTGTCGAACGTCGTGGGCGCCATCTGGACGCCTCGGGACGGCCATGTCGACCCGTCAGGCGCCACCAACGCCATGCTCACCGGGGCCCGCAACCGGGGTGCCTCCACCTCTCGCCGCAACCGGGTGCTTGAGATCAACCGACGCCCGGACGGAGACTGGGACGTCGTAACCGAACAGGGCACCGTCACCTGCGAGCACGTGGTCAACGCCGCCGGCTGCTACGCCGACCGGGTGGCCCGCATGGTCGGCCTGCGGGTGCCGATGGCCAACGCCCTTCACGCCTATGTCATCACCGAGCCGGTGCCTGAGATCACCGCCCTTGACCGTGAGTTGCCGGTCATGCGCGACGACTACCTCTCGGGATACATCCGCCAGGAACAGGAGTCGGGCCTCATCGGCATCTACGAGCAGGTCGGAGCCGAGGCGGCCTGGAATGACCAGCCGGGGTGGGAACTCGAGAACCCGCTGTTCCCGATCGACTACGACATCATCGGCGACCGGCTCATGCGGGCCTTCGAGTGCATGCCGTGCCTCGAGCCCCGAGGCATCAAGCAGACCATCCGAGGGGCCATCACCCACACCCCGGACGGCGAGGCCATGCTCGGCATGTCGGGCATCCCCAACTTCTGGATGGCTTGCGGCGCCCAGGTCGGCCTGGCAGACGGCCCCGGGCTGGGCCGGGAGCTAGCCCGCTGGATGGTGCATGGCGAGACGGTTCTCAGCGTGCGGAGCTACGACCCGCGCCGGTTCGGGTTCGTGCCCGACGGCGACTACGGGCGGGAGAAGGGCGTCGAGGACTACATGTACCGGCACCAGACGCCGGTGCCGGGCCTCGAGCACCCTCATCTCCGCCCCTTGAAGGCCACGCCGGCCTACGAACGCCAGGCTGAGCTGGGCGCCGTGTTCACCCAGGTGTACGGCTGGGAGCGCCCTAAGTGGTATCCGGGGGCCGCCGGACTACCCGTCGAGGACGATGTCGGGTTCCGGCACGTGCGCTGGTTTGAGCCGGTGCGGGAGGAGGTTCGGGCCGTGCGGGAGGGGGTCGCTCTGCTCGACATGACAGCGTTCGCCAAGTTCGACCTGATGGGTCCGGACGCCTTCGAGGTACTGGACGGGCTGTGCGCCAACCGGCTCCCGAAGGTAGGCCGCATCGGCCTCAACTACTTCCTCACCCCAACCGGACGGGTCGAGAGCGAGATGACGGTGACCCGCTTGGCCGACGACCACTTCTACCTCGTGTCGGCTGCGGTGGGGGAGCTCAAGGACCGCGAGTACATGACCACCCACTGGCCGACCGGGCTCGACGCCATCCTGACCACAGTGTCCGAGGCCTTCGGTGTGCTGTCGGTGGTCGGGCCGTCGGCCCGCGACCTGCTGACTCGATGCACCGCTGCCGACGTGTCCAACAGGGTCTTCCCGTGGCTGACCGCTCAGCAGATCATCGTGTGCGGGGTGGAGGTGCGGGCCCTGCGGGTGGGCTTTGTCGGCGAGTTGGGCTGGGAGCTTCATGCCCCGCTGGCCGACATGGGCACCCTGTATGACGGTCTGTGGGCCGCTGGTACCGACATCGGGGTCGCCAACGCTGGCCACCACGCTGTCAACTGCCTGCGCATGGAGAAGGGCTACCGCACCTCGCGGGACATGACCCACGACGTCGACCCTGTCGAGGCCGGCCTCGGGTTCTTTATCAAGCGTGACAAGGGAGACTTCGTCGGCCGGGACGCCCTGCTAGCCCGCGACGAGCAGTCCCGCCGCTGGGCGTCGGCATACCTGGAGGTCGAGTGCGACATCGCCGAGTGCATCGGCGGTGAAGGGGTGTTTCGTGGCGACCGGGCCGTGGGCCTCACCTCGTCAGGCGGTCACGGCTACACCACCGGCAGGGTGTACGCCTTCGCCTTCGTGTCACCCGACGACGCTGTGCCCGGCACCGACCTGGAGGTCATGATTCTTGGCGACCGGTACCCGGCCCGGGTGCTCGCCGAGGCCGCCTACGATCCCGGAAACGAACGGCTCCGGAGCTAGGGGCGGATCGGCCCGGAATCGGCCGGCTCCAGAGTTGGGGATAGTTCAGGCCGGGGTGAGACGACCAGGGGGTGTGATTTGAGGATCACCCGGATCACGATGTGGGGGCTGGACCTTCCCCTGAAGCGGCCTTACTCGCTATCGGGCGGGCGACTCCACTTCGAGCGCCTTGACTCCACCATCTTGCGGCTTGACACCGACGAGGGGCTCGTCGGCTGGGGCGAAGGATGTCCATGGGGGTCCACCTACCTGCCGGCCTTCGCCGGTGGAATCCGAGCCGGCGTGGCTGAACTGGCTCCCACCGTTCTAGGACTAGACCCCCGTCGTACCGACGTCGTCTACAGAGCCATGGACCTGGCGCTACCCGGTCACGGCTACGTGAAGTCCGCCATCGACATGGCCTGCTGGGATCTTGCCGCCCAGGCGGCTGGCCTCCCGCTCTGTGACCTGCTGGGCGGGAGGACAGATGGCTCAGTGCGGCTCCACTCGTCCATACCATCAGGCACCCCCGACGAACTCCTGGCCGAGATCGACTTGGCTAGGGCCGAGGGCTACACATTTCACTCGGCCAAGATCGGCGCCGATGTAGAAGCTGACGTTGAACGCATACGGACCCTCGACGCAGCCATGGTCCCAGGCGAGGAACTCACTTTTGACGTCAATCGCTCCTGGACTCCCGCCGAGGCAATCACCGCGCTGAACACCACCCGGGAGATTCTCCGAGTGGTGGAGCAGCCCTGCGAGACCTACGGGCAACATCTGGCAGTGCGGGCCGCGGTCGGCCAGCCCCTGGCTATCGACGAGTCGCTCGTCACCGTCGATGACATGATCCGGGCGGTCGGCGACCGGGCCTGCGAGGTGGTCGGTCTGAAGGTCGGCAGAGTGGGAGGGATCACTCCGGCCCGTCGCATCCGGGACGTGGCGGCGGCAGCGGGGATCCGGATGAACATCGAGGACACCGGGGGTACCGCCCTATCGGCCAGCGCGACGGTACATCTGGCCCAGGCGACTCCTGAGCCGTTGCGTCGGGCCACCTGGCTGTGTGTCGGCCACCTGACTGACAACCCGGTGGAGGGAGGTGTGGCCAACGACGGGGGTACGGCTACCGCCCCGGACTCCCCAGGCATCGGTGCGGTTCCCGACCAGGCCGCGCTCGGCCAATCGCTGGCCATCTTTGAGGCCGACCGGTGAATAGCCCCCTCGGTCACCTACTCGGATGGGACCGAAGAACCGTTTCACCTAGGCCTTCGTTGCACACTTCGTTGCACAGAATGCACATCACCACACGGACACAGGCGTATCCGTCAGACACACATCGTTGAATCCACGGGCGCTAGCGGTCCAGACGGACACTCCGGACAGATTTCTGTGATCTACCGGACTAGTGGCAGTTGGCGAATGTCGCCTACCCCCTCTTTCTCAGACAGGGTCGAGTTAACGATGGGGTAGGGGCTTGTGCGTTGCTCCCAGCGTTGCTCCCAGAGAGCGTTTGTACTGGAAACGACAACACCGCAGGTCGTTGACCTGCGGCGTCACGTGGAGCTAGAGGGAATTGAACCCTCGACCTCTTCCATGCCATGGGGCGGGCAGGGAGGGAGGGTCGAACTAGATCGGTTCGAACCAGGCGCTAAGGAAGTTTTCGAGTCGCGGCTCCCCGTTGACCACGATCAGATGGGATCCGGCCTGTGAGATGGCCAACCTGGTGAGTCCGATGTAGATCGACGTCCAGTAGTCCCTGGCGTAAGCGTTGTCCGGGTCCCCGCATCCGTCGTCTTCGAGGGCAGGGATCCCGATCACGAGGCATCGGGTTTCCCAGCCCTGGAAAGAATGCATTGTGGAACCTTGAGCAAGGTCGGGGTCTGGGAAGAATGAGAACTTGAGTCTCTGTCGGCCTGGGAACCCTTGGGAGAAGATGTGCCTCGTCAGGTCGGTCCACTCTGGGTCGAGGTCCTTCAGGTGTTCGAGGACGTTTAGACCGGTCCGATGCTGCGGAACGATAAAGGACATATCAGCTCTGCGAACTCCGAGAAGGTCGGGTGCCCGGTGGGTTAGTTCGGCGACGGCACCGGCTAGATGCTGGGAGCCGAGCACGTTTCGGTAACGAAGGGTGCAGAGCAGGTCTTGCTGCTGTTCCGTATCGGGGACAGGCACGTCGGTGTCGGTGCGGTCACTGAAGAACCTCTCGCAGAAGTCGACGGCCATCGGAATGAGATTCGCCGGTAGCCGGTAGCTCCCTGTCAGGTGGATCCAAGGTCCCCGGAACCCGGCGCCCTTCATTTTCTCGTCAGTCCAACTGGGTTCGTCCGGGTAGAGAGATTGGGTTGGGTCGGCGGTGAGTAGAAGTTCGCTTTCGCTATCTCGAAGCACTCCCCGGAGCAGGGCGAACCAGTCGGCATCGATGTTCTGTGCCTCGTCGATGAGAACGGTGTCATAGAGCGTTACGGTCGCCCCCCGTTCCGCTGGCCATTGGCGAGTCCGGACACCTTCCTTGACTAGCGATTTGATCTCCTCGGTGGGGAATGAGAATCCGTGATTGATCGCGTCGGCAATCT
>ERZ651768.634-NODE-634-length-26343-cov-3.201553_pt1 | contig 26343 bp, 23 predicted proteins | sample MGYA00514754_ERZ651768 | MGnify/ENA metagenome assembly ERZ651768
AAAAAATGGATTTACTAAGATTAGGACCGGTAGAGCACACACCAGTCTACTTGACCATATAACAGTAGAATATTATGGAAGCCAAGTACCTTTAAATCAGGTTGCTAATATTAATGTTGAAGACTCTAGGACACTAAAGGTGTCTCCATGGGAAAAAGAAATGGTGCAGATTATTGAAAAAGTAATTGTGGATTCTGATCTAGGCCTGAATCCAACTACAGCAGGAACAATAATTCGAATACCACTTCCAGCATTAACAGAAGAACGTAGAAAGGACTTGATCCGAGTGGTTAAACACGAAGCCGAGGGCGGACGTATTGCCATAAGAAATATTCGTAGGGATGCCATTAGTGATATTAAAGATTTATTCAAAGAAAAAATAATTAGCGAAGACGATGAGCATCGCGCTGAAGATGCTATCCAAGTGTTGACCGATAAATATATCAAAGAAATTGATAATATTTTAAAAGAAAAAGAAAAAGATTTAATGGAGATATAAATCTTAATTCAAATTTTATTAAAGATATGAATAAACACTTGATTCAAAAATCTAATGGAAATATTCCTGAACACGTTGCTATTATTATGGATGGTAACGGTCGTTGGGCTATGTGTCAGTCAAAGACGAGGAGATTTGGGCATCAAGCTGGAGTTTCTATTGTAAAAAAAATTGTTAAACATGCGGCAAAAAAAGGTATATCTTATCTAACATTATTTGCTTTTAGCACTGAAAACTGGAGCAGATCAGGGAAAGAAGTAAATCAGTTAATGAGGCTTTTTATATCCTCCCTGGATAAAGAACTTGACGATCTTCATAGGAATAATGTGAAACTTAAATTCATTGGGTCACGTCAAAAGTTAAAAAATGGACTAATTCAATTAATTAATAGCAGTGAAGAAAAAACTTCAAAAAATACAGGTTTAACCCTGACAACGGCTCTTGCTTACGGAGGACGTTGGGATATTGTAAATGCAACAAGAAAAATAGCGACCAGAATTGAGAAAGACGATCTTAACTTATCAGATATAAATGAAAAAACTTTTTCAGATCATCTTTCTTTGTCTAATATACCTGCCCCAGACATTTTAATAAGAACTGGCGGAGAAAATAGGGTAAGTAATTTTCTTCTATGGGATCTTGCGTACACTGAAATATATTTTACAAATGTTTTATGGCCAGATTTTCAATCTCATCATTTTGATGAATTCTTACAACAATTTAAAACAACCGAAAGACGTTTTGGCCATACAGACAGAGAAATAGAATAGAATCTATCAGAAATGATTAAGGAAAGAATGCTTACCGGAATAATATCTTTAGCCTTACTAGGTTTAATGTTGTTTTTTGCGTCATCCCTTTTCACCCAGATATTCATAGCATTATTTTTTCTTTTTGCGGCGTGGGAATTCTCTAAATTTTTTAACTTTCCAGAAGTTAGAAGAAGATACTTTTTTGTCTTTCTTTTTGGGTGCTTTCAAATATTTTTTTATCTTATTTTACCAAACGATTTGGTATATCAATTATTATTATATCTTGCTCTCATATGGTGGATAATTGTTATCTTGCGGATATTTTTTTTTCCAACAAATATATCTAATTATATGGTTTGGATTTCTGGTTTTTTAATTTTACTACCTTCATATATTGCTATTGACTATTTATACCAATTGGATGTCCAAAAATTTATTATGTTTTTACTATTAATTTGGATTGCGGATATAGGTGCTTTTTTTTCGGGAAAGTTTTTCGGTAAATTGAAACTTTTACCAAAAATTAGCCCTGGAAAAACATGGGAAGGAGTATTGGGTGGGTTTTTTGCTGTATTGGTATCAACATCATTTTATGGGTACTTAGGAGAAATTGATTTATTAATTTTAATTCCATTTTGTTTTGCAATTACGGTATTGTCAATTGTAGGTGATCTTACTATTAGTGTTTTTAAAAGGAATGTAGGATTAAAAAATAGTGGTTCTATTTTTCCGGGGCATGGAGGACTTTTAGATAGAATCGATAGCATGCTATCGACTTCTCCTTTTTTTGCTGCCGGCATTGTTTTGTTTAACCTATGAATTTAATTAAAACTTAATGTGATATATCTATATGACTTCAAATTTTTTTATTACCCTTTTTTCATTCATAACGGCTATCAGTGTGCTGGTATTTATTCATGAATTCGGACACTTCATTGTTGGTCGATATTTTGGGATTAAAGTTCTTAAATTCTCTATAGGATTTGGCAAAAAATTATGGTCGAAAACTCACGGAGATGATCAAACCGAATACTGCATCTCCTTAATTCCTCTTGGGGGGTATGTAAAATTTCTTGATGGAAGAGAAGGGGAAGTAGAAAAAGAAGACGTAGGAAGAGCTTTTAATCATAGACCTATATATGCCCGCATTGCAGTTTTACTCGCAGGACCATTGTTTAATTTTATTTTTGCTATTCTGGCGTATTGGTTTTTATTAACAAATGGAGTTTTGTCAGTAAAACCTGTAATAGGGGATGTGCTCAGCGGATCTTATGCAGAAGATGCTGGATTGTTATATGGCGATGAGATTCAAAAAGTAGGGAATAAAGAAACTTTAGATTGGGAAAGCGTGATTATTTATATATTGAATGACATTACCAGTGCTGGAAAGGTTAATCTTGAAGTTAAAAATCCTGCCATGGGCAACAGAATATCAGTTATAGAAATTCAAGAAGATAGCTCAAGTTTTACTGAACCAGGAGAATTTTTTCAGAGCTTAGGTTTTTATCCCTGGAGACCACCAGCAGTTGTTGGATCTGTATATGAAGGCAGCCCAGCTGAAAGACTAGGTATTAGAGCTGGAGACCAAATAACATCCATTGATGGAGAGCATGTAAAAACATTTGATGATCTTGTTAATGCCGTTTCTTCAAGACCAGGTAAGATTGTTTCGATTGTTTTTAACAGTAATGGCAATGATATTATTTCAGAATTGGAACTTGGGACAACTAATAACAACGGGTTACAGAGGGGATTTTTAGGCATTAGTCTTAGTGAGCAAGCAAATAAATATATATATATTAAAACCTACGATTTCAAACGTGCACTATTAAAATCTTTATCTCAAACATGGGTTTCTACTGTATTCACAGTTAAAATGTTTGGTAGAATTCTCACTGGAAAGGTTTCACTCAGGAATATTAGTGGACCTGTTACAATAGCAAAATATGCAGGTGAATCTGCTTCAATTGGATTTAATGAGTTTTTACGTTTTTTAGCTTTGGTAAGTATTAGTTTGGGCGTTATTAATTTATTTCCAATACCTATGTTGGATGGCGGTCAAATACTTTACCAAGGCATTGAGTTAGTAAAAGGTGAGCCATTGTCAATGCGTTTTCAGGTAATAGGCAACCAATTAGGGATCATGGCATTAATTATTTTGATGAGCGTAGCTTTTTATAATGATATTTTTAATTTGTATTAACTTAGATAATATGAAGAATAATAAAAAATTAGTTATAAAATTATATGATATGAAATCATTATTGCGTTTTATGCTTTTTCTTTTTCTTGTAATAAATCACTCACTTGCTGATGATTTTGTCGTTAGTGATATGCGGGTTGAGGGATTACAAAGGATTTCGGAAGGTACAGTTTTTAACTATTTACCAATAAATATTGGAGATCGTATTGATGAAATTAGAATTCAGGAGGCGATTAGATCACTTTATAGTCAATCATTATTCGATGATATAGAGATAAGGCATGACGAAAACTTGTTAGTTATAGTAGTTCGTGAAAGGCCCTCAATTGAATCTTTTACCATAGAGGGCAACAAAGATATAAAAACAGAAGAATTGATGGAATCGCTTAGAGGAGTTGGCGTTTCCCGTGGGCGAAGCTTTGATAAATCGGTGCTCGACAATGTCACTATGTTTCTTCGAGAACAATATTATGATAGAGGTAAATATGGAGTTAAGATCGAGACAAATGTTGTTGATCGGCCAAACAACACGGTAAGTATAAATGTCAATGTTAAGGAAGGTGATCGAGCTAAAATTAGACAAGTTAATATAGTTGGAAACTATACTTTTCGAGAGGAAGATATTCGAGAAGCATTCGAGCTTGATACAGCGAACTGGCTATCTTGGTTTCGACAAGATGATCGATATTCAAAAGAATCTCTAAATGGCGACCTAGAAAAGCTACGATCATACTATATGGACCGTGGATTTGCTGATTTTAGAATCGAATCTACTCAAGTAGCAATTTCTCCAAATAAAAAAGACATGTTTGTCACGATAAATATTCATGAAGGAGTTCGTTATAAAATATCCGAAGTTAAGATAGTAGGCAATACAGCTATTTCAATAAACGAGCTTGAGATGCTTATAATTACCGAGCCAGGCGATATTTTCAATTTGCAAATGTTAACGACATCAGCTGAATTAATGCGATTCAGATTAAGTGAAGAAGGTTATGCTAATGCTGAGATCGATCCTATACCGAAGTTGGATTATGAACTTGAAGAAGCATCCGTAACATTTTTTATAAATTCTCAGAACCGTGTTTATGTACGCAGAATTAATTTTAACAGTGTCGATCAAGTTGATGATGAAGTACTCAGAAGAGAAGTGCGTCAATCGGAAGGCGCATTCTTATCAAATCTGCTTATCGATCGTTCAAAGCTTAGATTGCAAAGATTACCATTTATCGAGGAAGTGGAAGTTGAAAATAATCCCGTTCCGGGAACCCCAGATCTGGTAGATGTAGATTTCGATATTAAATATCGTATGCCAGGACAGTTTTCAGGCGGTTTGGGTTATTCAGAATTTTTTAAACTTAACGTTAATGGCAATATTACACATACAAATTTTTTAGGTACCGGAGAGAGAGTATCTCTACAAGCCAATTCAAGTAGATATATGAAGATGATTTCAGCCTCTCATACCGATTACTACACAACTATGAATGGGATAAGGAGGACAGTTTCAGCTAATTTTAGAGAATTTAAACAATTTACTTCTGCGGCATCTGCACTATCAACCACAAGTGGCGGATTAGCTTTGGATTATGGATATCCTCTTGGCGAATTCCAAAGTGTTAGTTTAGGTCTAAGTTATCAAGGTTTAGAAATGTTGTCTTCTGTATACAGTACACAGCAATCACAGGATTGGGTTCAAAACAATGGCAATAGTTTTGTTTCAAATAACGGATTCAGTGGTTCTAAATTCAGTAATTATGAGATTTTGCTGGGATGGAGTTTCGATAGTCATAATAGAACCATTTTTGCTGATCGAGGTTCTAGGCATCAATTATTTCTTTCTACAACTACCCCAGGTAGTGAGGTTGAGTTTTGGACAGCTCGATATAACTATACACAATACATACCTCTTTATGGACGTTGGAATCTTATGATAAACTCGCAAATAGGATATGGACGTGCTTTTGGTTCAACAACTGCACTTCCTCCATATAAACAATATCATACGGGAGGACCTAGTTCGATACGTGGTTTTAAGGAATCATGGCTTGGTCCTCGTGACACAAATAGTCGTCCTTATGGCGGTAATGTATTGATAGCGAACCAAGTAGAGCTCATAATACCTATGCCTGAAAATTTCTCTAGTCAAGCAAGGGCTAGCGTGTTTTACGATCTAGGAAACGTATTTAATACAGGTGAAGTGGCGTTTTATGATAAATTAGGCGATCCTATAGAGTATAAGCCTAGATTTGAAAGGCTAAAAAAGTCAGTTGGGATTGCTGTTCAGTGGCTGGCACCAATGGGCTTGTTTAGGTTTAGCTATGGTTATCCTCTTAATAGATTTGAAGGCGACGAAAGACTCTATAAGGATGTAATTGAAAGATTTCAGTTTTCTATTGGTAACTCATTTTAAAAATATATGGAAACAATAAGTATGAACTTTTTAAAAATTAAATTAATTACAAAAATAGCAGCGGCTGTTTTATTGTGCATTTCAATTTCCCCGGTAATTTCACAAGAACTAAAGATTGGTTTTGTAAATGTCCCTATTTTGCAGCAACGTGCTCCTCAGGCACAAGCCTCCATGGAAGCTCTCGCAACAGAATTTCAACCCAGGCAACGAGAAACTGTAGCTAAACAAAAAGAATTTGATGATTTGAATCAAAAAGTACAAAGAGATATTGCTGTTATGGGTGAAATAGAACGCAGAAATGCTGAAAGAGACTTACGTGAATTGCAAAGAGAATTAACAAGATTGCAAACCGAGTTTAATGAAGATCTTAATTTACGTCGTAATGAAGAATTAGGAAAACTTAACCAATCACTATTAGGGGAAATTTCATCGTATGCTCAATCAGAGGGTTATGATTTAGTTCTAAGTGATGGAGTTTTATACGCAAGCACTCCTATCAATATTACTGGAGCAGTTCTTCAAGCCATGGAGGAAAACTTTCAGGGAAGCGAGAATAATTAATAATCAGTAAAATAATAATAAATTTAGTCTACTTTCTGATTGTACTAAGTTAATTGTTCAGGAGGACTGTTTTGAGTGTTAATCTAGGAGAGTTAGCCACGTTATTTAATTGTGAGTTAAGTGGTGACTCGAACGCCAAAATATCTCACGTTGCAACATTATCTTCTGCTACTTCTGGCTCAATTAGTTTCTTTGCAAACAAAAATTATAAAGATCAACTGCAATCAACGTCAGCATCAGCTGTAATACTACAATCTCAAGACGAAAAAGATTGTTCTGTTGCCAAATTAATTTCAACGAATCCATATTTAACTTACGCTCAAATTGCAAATTTTCTTCATCCTGTTAAACAATATAAACCTGGTATTCACAAAAGTGCAGTTATTTCACCTTCTTCAATAATTTCTAAAACAGCACATATTTCTGCATTAGTAGTAATCGGAGAGAAATCGAAGATAGGACCGGGCGCTTATATTGGACCGGGCTGCAATATTGGTAATTCTTGCTGTATAGGTAAAGATTCTAAGCTAATGAAAAGAGTTACTTTAGATAAAAATGTTAATCTTGGAGCAAGATGTATTGTCCATCCTGGAGCAGTTCTAGGCGGCGATGGATTTGGTAATGCTAGGACTGAGAATGGCTGGTTTAAAGTTCCACAGTTGGGAGGTGTTGTTATCGGAGATGATGTTGAAATAGGTTGCAACACAACCATCGATTGTGGCTCTAGCGGAAACACAATAATCGAAAATGGCGCACGTATTGATAATCTGATTCAAATTGGACATAACGTGCTTATTGGCGAGCATACTGCAATTGCAGCTTCAACAGCAATAGCAGGTAGCGCAATCATTGGAAAAAGATGTTTGCTAGCAGGGCAGGTAGGAATAGTAGGCCATATTAAAATTTGTGATGATGTGAATATTGGAGGTGCGGCGGTAGTCACTAAAGATATAAAAGAGCCTGGATCTTATTCTGGAAGTATCCCTGCAGAGAAAGATAGCAAATGGAAGCGAACTATAGCAAAATTTCGAAATTTATAAGAGCGGCTTAAGATTATAAAAAATAGTTTTGAAATGATCTCTATATTATGAAAAATGAAAAAAAAACACTAGATGCAGAAGGAATTATGCAACTATTGCCGCATCGCCATCCATTTCTTTTGATAGATAAAATAATTGATTATGAGCTTGGAAAATGGATTACAGCAATAAAAGAAGTATCAATCGATGAGCCATATTTTGAAGGACATTTTCCAAACAAGCCTATTATGCCAGGCGTATTGATTGTGGAGTCAATGGCGCAAGCTGGTGGTGTTTTAGGTCATTTAACTGTTGGAGATACTCATCCTAAACTGATCTATTATTTAGTTGGAGTTGAAAAAGCACGTTTCCGATGTCCAGTTATACCAGGTGATCAGCTTGTTATTAACGTTAATGTTGATAGGATTCTAAAAGGAACTTGGTGCTATTCATCTAAAGTTAGCGTAGGTGCTACAGTGGTTGCTGAAGCGCAATTTATGTGCTCACAAAGTACGGATAACAAATAATGATTCACAAAAGTGTAATTATTTCGGAAACAGCTAAAATTTCGGATAATGTAGAAATAGGACCGTTTTCAATAATTGGTGATCATGTTGAGATAGGTGAAGGAACTCGGATTGACAGTCATGTTGTTATAAATGGTCCAACAATAATTGGTTCTGAAAATCATATATATCAATTTGCTTCAATCGGAGATGATCCGCAAGACAAGAAATACAGAGGAGAACCAACAAGACTTAAAATCGGAAATAGAAATACTATTCGGGAATATTGCACTATAAGTCGAGGGACAGCTCAAGATAAAAGTTTAACTACCATAGGTGACGATAATTGGATTATGGCATATGTTCATATAGCGCATGATTGCCAGGTCGGTAATAATATAATTTTTGCTAATAACGCTACTCTTGCCGGCCATGTTCATGTTGGAGATTGGACTATTTTTGCTGGATTTACAGGTGCTCACCAATTTTGTCATATTGGTGCACATAGTTTTATTGGAATGAATTCATTAACCAACAAGGATATACCTGCATATACTATGGCATCAGGGCAGCCAGTAACCCCACGTGGAGTTAATACTGAAGGTTTAAAGCGTCGTAATTTTTCATCTGAGGAAATAAATAATATAAAGAATGCCTATCGCATACTATATAGGAGCGAACTGACATTGGCAGAGGCAATTAGTAAGTTAGAGAAACTTGTGGAAAATCAACCAGAATTGTTAATCTTTTTGGAATCCTTAAAACAATCAGATCGAGGTATCATCAGGTAAGTTTTTGTGCGTATTGGAATAGTTGCTGGAGAAGTATCAGGAGATTTATTAGGTGCCGGCCTAATGCATGAGATAAAAAAGTTATACCCAAATGTAGTTTTTGAAGGTATAGCAGGAGATTTGATGCAAAATGAGGGTTGTAAAGCTTGGTATAATTCTGAAACTCTCTCAGTTATGGGGCTATTTGAACCCATCACGCAACTACCAAATTTATTACTAATACGAAAAAAAATATATTTAAAATGGCTTAAAAACCCACCAGATATTTTTATTGGTGTTGACTCCCCTGATTTCAATCTAACACTAGAAAAAAAACTCCGTGATAAGGGAATACCAACAGTTCATTATGCGAGCCCATCAGTTTGGGCCTGGCGCCAGAGAAGAGTAAAAAAAATAAAAAAAGCAGTAAATAAAATGTTATGTTTTTTTCCATTTGAGGAAGAATTTTATAATAAACATAATGTACCCGCGTTATTTATCGGACATCCTTTAGCTGATACTTTGCCAGAAAACTTAGATAAAAAGATCGAGAGACGAAAACTTGGTATTGATTCATCAAAACTGATTACAATAATGCCGGGAAGTCGTATCGATGAGGTTTCTCGCTTAGGACTAATATTTGCCGAAACTGCTAAAATATTGGCTAAAAAATATAAATCAATTTCATTTATTTCTCCTATGGTAAGTGAAAAAATTAAAAGTAAATTTGAGAAACAATTAAAATCTTGTGGCATTAGAGATTCATTTAAATTGCTTGATGGTAATGCAATACAAGCGATAGCAGCATCTGACGCAGTACTACTAGCTTCAGGTACGGCAACACTTGAAGTGGCGCTCCTTGGAAAACCAATGGTTGCTGCTTATCGTGTGTCTTTTCTTACGTACTTTTTTTTAAGAGTATTTAAAATGATTAAGGTAGATTGTGTTACTTTGCCTAATATCTTAATAAAGAAATCTATTATTCCTGAATTTATTCAAAATAGTGTGAAGCCAAAAATTCTGAGTGAATCAGTAAATAATTTTCTAGTAGATCCATCCAAAAGTAATAAGATGAAAAAAGAGTTTGATGGATTACGGGATCTACTCAAGCAGGGAGCTAATAAAAAAGCTGCTCTAGCAATCAACAGATTAATAGAATCAAAAAATTTACGTTAGTGAAAAATAGTAAGAATAAAATGGAATTTGTTGCAGGAATCGACGAAGTCGGTAGAGGTTGTCTTGCAGGGCCAGTAGTTTCAGCAGCTGTTATTCTTGATGAAAATTATAAAATTGATGGTTTAAACGATTCGAAAAAACTGACTGAAAAAAAAAGAAATAAATTAGCACGAGAAATTAAAGCATATTCATTGGCATGGGCTATTGCATGGTCAGATGTCGCAGAAATTGATTGTTTAAATATTTTATCTGCCACAATGTTATCCATGAGAAGATCAATTCTCGGGCTTAAAATATTACCTCTGTTGGTATTAGTTGATGGAAATACTCTTCCCAATCTATGTTTTTTTGGGTCAAGAATTCAAGGAAAAGCAATTATTGGTGGGGATAGTAAGTTTTCATCGATAAGTGCAGCCTCTATTTTAGCTAAAGTCGAGCGAGATGTATTTATGGTGAAATGTAATATTTTGTATCCTGGGTATTCCTTTGATAAAAATAAAGGTTATGGAACAGCTGAGCATATAAAAAATATTGATAATATTGGTTTATGTAATATACATCGGAAAAGTTTTAATATAAAAAAAACTATAGCTTTAACTTAGGAAGATATTTTGAAAAATTCTTTTATTCATCTACATCTACATACAGAATATTCAATCCTGGATAGTACTGTTAGGATTCCCCAGCTTATAGAACAATGTGTTGCTTTTAATATGCCCGCTGTAGCGATTACAGATCAGTGTAATTTGTTTGGAATGATTAAATTTTATCGCAAAGCTTTGGAATATGGAATAAAACCAATTATAGGTGCAGATATTCATGTTGCCTCATCAAATGATGTAGATCGTTACGACAATCTGGCGCTGCTTTGCATGAATAGAGATGGTTATTTAAATTTAGCTAATCTTATTACTCGTAGTTGGCTCGAAGGACAAATTTCAGGTGTTCCAAGAGTTTATAAATCCTGGTTAAATCGTGAATCTTGTAAAGGTTTAATTGCGTTATCATCGGGTAAGAGAGGTGATATTGGTAGAAAGTTAACTACAGGTAGTTATGAGCTAGCCAGTGATTCACTCTCTTTTTGGAGAAAAGTATTTGATGAGCGCTTCTATTTAGAACTAATTAGAACTAGACAAGCTAATGAGGAGGAGATGATTGGCGGTTCTATTCAGCTTGCCCATGAATTTTCTATCCCAGTTGTAGCAAGCAATGATGTACGATTTCTTAAACAAGGTGATTATAGCTCTCATGAAGCTCGAGTATGTATTCATGAAGGTAGAATTTTGTCAGATTCCAATCGACCCAGCGTTTATTCAGAGGATCAATATTTCAAAGATTGTAATGAAATGAATGAACTTTTTTCGGATATTTCGGAATCGTTATCTAACTCACTTGAAATAGCACAAAGATGTAGCCTTGATTTAAAACTTGGTAAAACTTTTTTACCGATTTTTTCAGCATCTAAGGATATAACAACAGAGCAGAAACTAAGAATCGATGCTGATATTGGATTGGAGATAATTTTAGATAAAATTTATAAAATAGATAATAAAGCACAAGAAAAAGATGAAGGCTTAAAGATTAAATATCAAAAAAGATTGGATAATGAGATAAATGTTATATGTGACATGGGATTTGCAAGTTATTTTTTAATTGTTGCTGATTTTATTAAATGGGCAAAAGATCAAAAGATCCCTGTAGGTCCAGGTCGTGGATCTGGCGCAGGTTCTTTGGTTGCATACGTTCTCGGGATTACTAACTTAGATCCAATGGAGCATGATCTTCTTTTTGAGCGTTTTTTAAATCCAGAACGTGTTTCTATGCCTGATTTCGATATTGATTTTTGTATGGAGGGAAGAGATCAAGTTATTGAATATGTATCTGAAAAATATGGACGAGACAGAGTATCGCAAATTATTACTTACGGAAGGATGGCTGCCAAAGCTGTGATTCGAGATGCTGGACGAGTTCTAAATCATCCTTATGGATTTGTTGACAGTATTGCAAAACTAATACCGTTTGAAGTTGGAATTACTTTGGAAAAAGCTCTTGGTAATGATAAAGAATTAGAAAAAATGTACCAAAAAGATGATGATGTTCGTTCGATTATTGATCTTGCAAAATCTCTTGAAGGTTTAGTAAGAAACGCCGGTAAACATGCTGGTGGAGTTGTTATAGCACCAAAGAAATTAACTGATTTTACCCCTTTGTATTGTGAAGAAGGAGGGTCAAATATAGTTACTCAATTTGATAAGGATGATGTTGAATCCGCTGGCCTTGTAAAATTTGATTTTTTAGGATTAAGGACACTTACAATCATACATTGGGCAATTCAAAATATTAATGAATATACTTCTAAAACCATTGATATCAATAACATACCAATTAAAGATGATAAAACATTTAAGTTGCTTAAAAGTGGTAAAACTACAGCCGTGTTCCAGCTTGAATCACGTGGGATGAGAGATCTTATCAAACGTCTGAAACCTGATCATTTTGATGATTTAGTTGCACTAGTTGCTCTTTTTAGACCTGGCCCACTTCAATCTGGAATGGTGGATGACTTTATTATTAGAAAAAATGATGTTAATAAGGATGATATTGATTATTTTCATCCTAATTTAAGATCAATATTGGAATCATCATATGGGGTGATTTTATATCAAGAGCAAGTAATGCAAATAGCGCAAACTCTAGCTGGTTATACTTTAGGTGGAGCAGATCTACTTCGTCGAGCTATGGGCAAGAAAAAACACGATGAGATGGCTGAACAAAGGGAGATATTTGTAAAAGGTTCATGTGAAAGAGGGGTATCGACAAGAACTGCGACAAGAATATTTGATTTAATGGAAAAATTTGCCGGCTATGGTTTTAACAAATCACATTCAGTTGCTTATGCTTTATTATCATATCAAACCGCATATCTTAAGACTCATTATACTGATGCATTTCTTGCGGCGGTAATGAGTGCAGAAATTGAAAATACCGATAGACTTGTCATGCTAAAGGATGACTGCCGACAATTTGACATTTTTATTGAGCCTCCTGACATTAATAGATCTACATATCTTTTTAGCCTTCCCAAGAAAAAAACTATTCTATATGGATTGGGTGCAATTAAAGGTGTTGGTAGAAATTCCGTGGAAGCCATAATTTCAGAACGTGAAAAAAATGGACCATATATTAATCTTGGAAATTTCTGTAAACGCATCAATTTAGAAAAAATTAACCGACGAGCTATTGAAGCAATAATTAAAGGAGGAGCGTTTGATCAACTAGGCATATGTCGTCAAGGGGTAATGTCTCAATTAACATCTTCATTACATAGTGCTCAGCAAGAAGATCATGATCAAGCATCAGGGCAAGATGACATGTTTGGTGTCGATGACTTAAAAATACAAAATAATGATATTCATTTTCAGGCGACTGAGGAATGGAATGAGAGTGACTTATTAAAATTTGAAAAAGAAGCTCTTGGTCTTTATCTAACAGGGCATCCATTTAATGCAGTTCGACAAGATGCATCACATTTCATAGATTCAAGGATTACAGATATACTTTCAGAACCACCGCCTCAGGAGAAAGGTTACCGTCAATTACAGCGTAATGTTATTGTAGCCGGTTTAATTTCAGATATTAAAAAAAGAGGTAACAGAGTAATCTTAATGGTTGATGATGATACTGGTTACATCGAAGTTGTGTTATTTAATGAAGTTTTTTATGAATATAGAGATATCCTCAATAAGGACGAAATAATAGTTGTTGATGGCAGTCTTCGTTATGATGATTTTGCATCCTCATGGCAAATAAATGCTAATAATGTCATTAAGGTTGATAAAATAATTGAAAAGAAAGCCTCAAGTATGATGCTTGTTCTATCTTCAGAAACACAAAGTTCAAATTTACTCTCTAAGTTACATGATTTATTGTATCTTTATAGAGATGGAGATTGTGAGGTGTCAATTCAGTACGCTGATAATGATATATCTACGCATATGGAGTTAAGTTCAGAATGGTCAGTTAGGCCTTGTTATGAACTTAGAGAAAAATTATCAGAGTTACTAGGAGAGGATGCTATACGTTTGTTTTATTCTTTAGATACAAGGTTGACCTAAAGAGTTTTTCAGAGAGACTGTATTATGGAATTTAAATTTTTAGATTTCGAGAAACCAATTGCGGAACTCGAGGCGAAAATAGATGAACTTCGTTTTGTTAGCAATGATCCGAGTGCAAAACTTAATCAAGAAATTTCGCATTTAAAAAATAAAAGCCAAAGTCTTACGAAAAATATCTTTTCAAAACTTACACCATGGCAAATAACACAACTAGCAAGGCATCCAATGCGGCCTTATTTTTCAGACTATTTGCAATTATTAGTAACTGATTTTCAGGAATTACATGGCGATAGGATGTTTGCTGATGATCCTGCTTTGATTGGCGGGATTGGAAAGATAGAAAATCGGATAATTATGTTTTTAGGGCATCAAAAGGGCCGAGACACTAAGGAAAGAGTTAAATGTAATTATGGTATGCCAAAACCAGAAGGATATAGAAAAGCTCGCAGGCTTATGAAATTGGCACAAAAATTTGCAATTCCTATTGTCACATTCATAGATACTCCAGGAGCATACCCTGGAATTGGTGCCGAAGAGAGAGGTCAGAGCGAAGCTATAGCGAGTTGTTTGTATTTAATGTCATCATTAAAAACACCTATCATAAGTATTGTGACTGGGGAAGGGGGTTCTGGCGGTGCGCTGGCAATAGGAGCTGGCGATCGTTTGATTATGTTGCAATATAGTATTTACTCAGTTATTTCACCAGAAGGCTGTGCATCTATATTATGGGGTAAATCTGACAAAGCAGAGAAGGCTGCTGAGGCTATGAATATTATCTCTGAGAAACTTCGAACAGATGGTCTTGTTGATGAAGTTATAGAGGAACCTGTAGGAGGGGCGCACCGCGATCCAGAAAAAATGGCAAATACAATTCGTGAAGCTATTATAAGAAACTTGAGTGAATTAGAAATGTTAAAGCCTGATGATCTCTTGATTGCTCGATCTAAAAAAACCTCTAATTTTGGCAAATACAAGAATATCTAGATTTTTCACGACTTCCTTAGCCTATATTTTTTATCAGTCTAATTAATATGACATTTAATACCCAAAAATTAGAAAATTATTTTTCGGATTTAATTGATAAAGGTAAGCCAGCAAGATATGTAGTGGGGTATAGCGGTGGAATTGATTCGACTGTATTGTTACATGCTATAAATAAGATGACCGGACATATTCCTGTTGTCGCTGTTCATATTAATCATCAATTAATTCCACAGGCAGCAGAATGGGAGAAACATTGTAGAAAATTTTCAGAGTCTATTTCAGTTGAATTTTTAAGTAGAAAAGTCATCATAGATATGAATAGTGGTGATGGATTAGAAGCAGCTTCTAGAAAAGGAAGATATGACAGTTTTAAACAATTAATAAAAAAAAATGATTATTTATTAACTGCTCATAATCAAGATGACCAAGTAGAAACTGTATTGCTCAATATTTTTAGAGGATGCGGGCTTAGAGGAATTAGAGGTATTCCCGCTTCAAGGAAGTTTTTTGAAGGAAGATTAGTTAGACCTTTGCTCAGAGTTTCTCGTAATGAGATTTCTGAATATGCTAAAAAATATAAATTAAATTGGATAGAAGATCCTTCCAATCAATACCAGAAATATGATAGAAATTTTCTTCGACATGAAATACTAGCTCAACTTAAAACCAGATGGCCGGCAGTTAACAATAATGTTTGGAAAACATCTGAACTAGCAAGTGAGATAAATGAAGAATTAAAAGAAATTGCATTTATAGATGCTCCACTTTTTTACGAAAGCAATCAATTAGATATGCGGGTTATAAAAGATCTTTCTCCAGCAAGACAAAAAAATATTTTAAGGTATGCACTTTTGAGTTTAGGCTTTCCTTTACCATCTTCAATCAAACTAAATCAAATTATAAATGAGGTTATTAATGCAAGAGTAGATCGACAACCTCTTGTTCAATGGTCAGATGTTCAGGTAAGGCGTTACAGAAAAAAAATATATTTTCTTTCAGAATATTTTCAACCAAAGGAAAATAATACAGAAAAAATTTATCTTAATGGGCCAAATTGGCAACTAGGAAAAGGTTTAGGAAGTTTGTCATTAGAAAAATCAGATATTGGCATTAAAAGATCAATCGCAAAAGAAGGTTTTAATGTAACTTTTAGAGCTGGCGGAGAAAAAATTAAACCTTTAGGTTCGGGATATTCGCGGAAAGTTAAAAAACTATTCCAAGAAGCCGCTGTAGTTCCCTGGATGAGGGAAAATATTCCGTTACTATTCTATGAAGGAAATCTAGTTGCTGTTGCTGATATGTGGCTGGATAAAAGTTATGCGGCTGATAACGGATATATTATTCGATGGAATGAGAGACCAAAAATTCACTAGCTCAATGCTCTTAATTGGATTATCACGTTGTTAAAATTCTAGTGATCTGTTAACTTCTAGTACCGTCTTTAATAAATATGACGGGTGAAGTTTTGTATTCATATTTTCTTGTACTTTTTACTACTAAATCTTTTATCCAATGGCTAAGCAGGATAAAAAAATGACATCTTTTGTTTTTGTTACTGGAGGCGTAGTTTCGTCTCTAGGAAAAGGAATTACTTCAGCCTGTCTTGGCACGATTCTTGAATCTCGAGGCCTTTCAATCAGTATGATTAAACTCGATCCATATATAAATGTTGATCCAGGCACGATGAGCCCGTACCAGCACGGAGAAGTTTTTGTAACTGCCGATGGAACTGAAGCTGATCTTGATCTAGGCCATTATGAGAGGTTTGTAAGGACATCAACTGGAAGGAACAGTAATTTTACAACTGGACGCATTTATCAAGCTGTTATAGCCAAAGAAAGAAGAGGCGATTACCTAGGAGCTACAGTTCAAGTGATACCGCATATAACTGATGAAATTATGGAAAGCGTTAGGAACGGGGCGGGGGAAGCTGATATCTGTCTGGTAGAAATAGGTGGCACTGTTGGTGATATTGAATCATTACCTTTTTTAGAGGCAATAAGACAAATGAGAATAGAATTAGGCTCCAAACGTGTAATTTTTGTTCATTTGACATTAGTTCCTTATATAGCTGTATCTTCTGAAATTAAAACAAAACCAACTCAACATTCTGTTAAAGAACTGCGTTCTATTGGTATCCAACCAGACATTCTCATTTGTCGTTCAGAAAAAATGTTACCAAACGAACAAAAACACAAAATAGCTTTATTTACAAACGTACCTGAAGAGGCAATAATTTCCGCGTTTGATGTAGATGATTTATATAAAATTCCGGAAATGATGCATGGTCAAGGGTTTGACGATATTGTAGTTCGTCAACTTAATTTAGATTTACCGCCAGCTAACCTAAATGATTGGAGAGATATTGTTCTCGCAAAGAAAAACCCAAAGAATACAGTTAATATTGCGATGGTAGGAAAATATGTTGAATTACGTGATTCATATATTTCGCTTTCTGAGGCACTCTTGCATGGAGGGATTCATACTAACACTAGGGTAAATATACATTATTTTGAATCTCAGGATATTGAAGAAAATAATGCAGATTGTTTAAAAAATATGGATGGTATAGTTGTTCCCGGAGGTTTTGGTGACAGAGGTATTGAAGGAAAAATAAAATCAGTACAGTTTTCACGTGAAAATAACATTCCTTATTTAGGTATATGTTTGGGCCTCCAGGTTGCGGTTATAGAGATTTCACGAAATCTGGCAAATTTAAAAAATGCTCACAGTACAGAGTTTGATTCGAATACACCCCATCCTGTTATAGCTTTAATAACTGAATGGCAGACCCAAAGCGGAGAGATCCAAGAAAGAGATGAGACTTCAGATTTAGGTGGGACAATGCGCCTCGGTGCACAGGAGATACATTTATCAAAAAATTCTCTTGCCGCGAAAACATATAACTCTAAGATTATAAAAGAACGTCATAGACATCGATATGAAGTAAATAATAATTATCGATCTTCTCTTGAAAAAATCGGAATATGTTTTTCTGGTTTATCAGTAGATGATTTAGTTGAAATAATAGAGTTAATAGATCACCCTTGGTTTTTTGCAAGTCAGTTTCACCCAGAATTTACTTCCAATCCAAGAGATGGCCACCCTTTATTCAAAAGTTTTATAATGGCATCTCATGAAAATAAAAAATCTTAAGAGTGAATAAATATGGACTTATGTGGATTTAAGGTCGGTAATGATAAACCCTTCTTTTTGATTGCCGGTACTTGTGTTATAGAAAGTAAAGAATCAGCAATTGAAACAGCAGGCAGGCTAAAAGAAATTACATCAGATCTTGGGATATCTTTTATATACAAATCTTCTTTTGACAAAGCTAATCGAAGTTCCAATTCATCTTTTAGAGGCCTTGGCATAGAAAAGGGACTAAAAATACTGCAAGAAGTAAAACAGAAAATTGATGTACCTGTGCTGACAGACGTTCATGAATATACTCCTCTTAATGAAGTAGCTGCAGTGGTGGATATTCTTCAAACACCAGCTTTTCTTTGCAGACAGACTGATTTTATTTTAAATGTTGCTAAACAAGGTAAGCCTCTTAATATCAAAAAAGGTCAATTTTTATCCCCTTGGGAGATGAAAAATGTGACTGAAAAAGCTCGTTCTACAGGGAATGAAAGTATCCTAGTATGTGAGCGAGGATTTTCATTTGGTTATAATAATCTTATTTCTGATATGAGAAGTTTAGCAATATTAAGGGACACTCTTTGCCCTGTCGTTTTTGATGCAACTCATTCTGTCCAGTTACCAGGAGATAGAGGTTCTTCTTCAGGAGGGCAGGGAGAATTTATTCCAGTATTAGCAAGAGCTGCAGTTGCTGTAGGTATTTCTGGTTTATTTATGGAGACTCATGTAAATCCAAATAAAGCTTTAAGCGATGGACCGAATTCTTTACCTTTGCACCAGATGAAAAATCTACTAAAAGTGCTAAAGGAGATTGACAGAGACGTGAAGAAAGAGAAATTCCTAGAAAATGTTTAATTAATTAGGAGTAGTAACTATTAAAATTTCCGACATTTCTGGAAGAGAAATACTAGATTCAAGAGGAAATCCAACTGTAGAAGCAGAAGTTACGCTGCATGATGGAAGTTCTGCTATTGCAAGCGTTCCATCAGGGGCTTCAACTGGGAAAAAAGAAGCATGGGAGTTAAGGGATAATGAAACTCGTTATTTAGGACTAGGCGTTCTTAAAGCAGTGTCAAATGTTAATACTGTGATTCGTAACACTCTTGTGGATTCTAAGTGTGAAGACCAGATAGCATTAGACCAATGTTTAATTAATCTTGATGGTACAAAAAATAAAAAAAAATTAGGCGCGAATGCGTTGCTCGCTGTGTCCCTAGCTTATGCCAAAGCTTTGGCGCTTTCTAATGGAAAATCCCTTTATAGTAGTTTAGGTCCAAGTCTAACTTTACCTGTCCCAATGATGAATATCATTAATGGTGGATGCCATGCCGATAATAGTATTGATATTCAAGAATTTATGATTCTTCCCATCGGAGCGAATACATTTTCAGAAGCTTTACGTTACGGCGTAGAAATATTTCATTCGCTCAAATCAGTTTTAAAAAATAAGGGTTTGAGCACTGCTGTGGGAGATGAAGGAGGCTTTGCACCAGATTTACCATCAAATAGTGCTGCACTAGAGGTAATTATTAAAGCTATAGAAATAGCAGGTTTTAGAGCGGGACGTGAAATTTTTTTAGGTATAGATGTTGCTAGTTCGGAATTTTATACAAAAAAACGCTATCACCTAATTTCAGAAGGAAAATATTTTGATTCAGTAGGATTTTGTGATTTTTTACAAGACCTAGTGAATTCTTATCCTATAATCACTATAGAAGATGGCATGGATGAAGATGACTGGGATGGCTGGAAAATCTTGACAGATAATCTTCATAAAAAAGTTCAATTAGTAGGAGATGATCTATTTGTAACTAATTCTATTCTTTTGAATCGGGGAATAGAGAAAAGCATAGCAAACGCGATTCTGATAAAACCTAATCAAATTGGAACATTAACAGAGACTTTAGAGACTATTCGTGTTGCAAATGAAGCAAACTATTCAGTAGTTGTATCGCATCGTTCCGGCGAAACTTCAGATACAACAATAGCTGATATTGCTGTTGGTACTGTTGCGAATCAGATTAAAACAGGTTCATTATCGCGTTCAGACCGTTTGTCAAAATACAATCGTCTTTTGAAAATTGAAAGTGAGCTTGGCGATACCGCAGTTTATGTAGGAAAAGATGCTTTTTCATCTTTTCTTAATAATTAGAATGGATAGGAAAGTAAAAATATTAGGGAGAAGTTGGTTAACCTTTATAATTTTTTTATTAATGATTATTCTTCAAGGTAAACTTTGGGTTGATCCTGAAGGGTATCCAAAAACTTTGGATCTTAGGTTAGCTGTCAAAGATCAGTTAAAGGAAAATAAATCACTTAGTGGGCGAAATCAATTTCTTGAGGCCGAGATTTATGATCTTAAACACGGAAAAGATGCAGCCAATGAACGTGCAAGGAGGAATCTGGGGATGATAGGTAATAATGAGATTTTTTATGTGGTTGTCCCAAGAAATAATAATGAAACTAATGAATAAATGTTTAAACTTTTCTGTTTTAATAAAATATAAGTAGTGCCTGGCTATACTGTTTATGAGTGATTTAATCAACAATATTAGTGGTATTGGGATGACTTCAGCTAGAACTCGTAATCGTTTAGTATCAAGGTTAAAAGATCAGGGTATAACTTCAAATGAAGTTCTTGAACAAATACTGAATGTGCCACGACACTTATTCGTTGATGAAGCTTTATCAACAAGAGCTTATGAAGATACAGCATTACCCATAGGAATGGGCCAAACAATAAGTCAGCCATATATTGTCGCAAAAATGACTGAGGCGCTTTTCCAAAATAATAAAAGAAATAAAATCTTAGAAATAGGAACAGGTTGCGGCTATCAAACAGCCGTACTTTCTCCGTTTTACAAAAAAATTTATTCAGTTGAAAGAATACCAGAAATACTTCGTAAGACAAAAAAACGTTTACAAAATTTGAATATTTATAATGTAAATTTTAGACTTGGCGATGGGTGGGAAGGATGGCATAAATATGCGCCCTACGATGGAATTATTGTTTCTGCAGCTGCAAATGAAGTGCCTAAGAATCTATTAAAGCAATTAATTGATGGAGGGGTATTAGTTATACCAATCGGGGCAACAGGAAAACAAGAATTACAATTAATAGAAAAGAATGACAAAATTTTTAAACATACATCGCTAGGCTATGTTAGTTTTGTGCCTTTAGTAAAAGGTCAACGGTAAACAGAGATAAAACTTAAGCAACATCATTAAATTTTTACAAAAATAATATGTTTCACTACCTCTATGAAAAGGTTATTTCTTGGTCAGAACACCCAAAGGCCAAATATTATTTATGTTTTTTAAGTTTTTCTGAATCTTCTTTTTTTCCTGTTCCGCCAGACGTGATGCTGGCACCTATGTGTCTAGCAGATAGAAAAAAATCATGGCATTTTGCCTTACTTACTACTTTTTCTTCACTTTTAGGAGGCATAGTTGGTTATTTAATCGGATTTTTCATTTTTGACTTAATTAACCCTTGGTTACAATCTACAAGCTACTGGGATGCATATCTTCAGGGAAGGCAATGGTTTAATCAATGGGGCGCATGGATTATTTTTATAGCTGGTTTCTCCCCCATCCCATATAAAATTTTTACAATATCGGCTGGCGCAGCTAGCATTAATTTGCCAATATTTATTATTGCATCATTAATTGGGAGAGGCTTACGTTTTTTTCTTGTCGCTGGAATTATTGTATTAGGAGGGGATTATCTAGCTGATACTATAAAAAAATACATTAATGCAATAGGTTGGGTAACTACTTTTTTTACAGTGATTTTTTTATTAGTTTTCAATATAAACTAAATATTATTATAAAAAATGTTTCACTTAAATTCTCATAAAAAAAAATCGGCTAGAATAAAAACTTATTGCTTCTATTTGGTATTTATTATTTTTACCGCCTGTAGTACAACAAAATATAATTACAAACTGGGGGAAGAGCATTTTGTTCGATCTGGCGAAACACTATATGTTATTGCTTGGCGATATGGAAAAGATTATAAGGATTTAATTTTGTGGAATAATATTAAGGATGGTTCCCTTATTTATTCAGGGCAGGTTATAAAATTAACTGCTCCAGAAAATTCTTCGAAAATAACCAAAAAGAAAACTAAAAAGAAAATTAACAGTTCTTCAGTACCTGATAACCCTATATCATTGGTGAATTGGGATTGGCCTACAAAAGGAAGCATTGTATCCAGTTTTTCTAAAAATCAAGGAGCAAGAACGGGGATTTTAATTGGAGGAAAAATTGGTCAACCAATAGTGGCCGTGAAAGATGGGCAAGTTGTTTATTCTGGCGATCAATTAATTGGATATGGAAATTTAGTTATTATTAAACATAGCGATGAATTTATGAGTGCATATGGCCATAATGCATCTGTTCTTGTTGTTGAGGGAGAAATGATACGAAAGGGTCAGAAAATTGCTACTATGGGAAATGATTTAACGACACAACCACGCCTTCATTTTGAAATACGTAGGAATGGCAATCCGATTAATCCATTAGTCTACCTTAAACAATAAAATTCTAATCATATACTAATCAAACATCAGAATAGCGATTGGTTCTCGATATTCTGAGATTAGGAGATTGAATGTTCTGCATGCAGCCTGAGTGCTCATAACTTCAAGACCAATATCTAGTTTTGCCATTTGGAAAATCAATTCACGTGGTGGGAAAATTAAATTTTTTCCTGTTCCTAGAAGAATAATATCAGGTGTTATTGTAATGATATTTTTAAAGTCATCCAATGTTAGTTTTTTTACATTATTTCTTGACCATTTACCAATGATCTTTGTTGGAGATAAAACTATAGAATGATTAATTTGTTTATCACCTATTTTTATACTTTTAGCATCAATTTCTTTAATAGTGAGGTCTAGAATGGGTTCTTTAGTAAATTGCAATTATTTTTCCCCAAGTTGTAATCTGGCTATAAATCTTACACTGTTAATTATATTTTTAAATTATATTCTAAAATTGGTTGATAATTTTTTACAGAGAATTGATTATAATGGCCATGATATAATTTAGTATTAAGTAAAATTAATTAAACATGGAAACCACTCAAATAAACCAATCTATTAAAGATCTCGTAGAGCGTGCTAAAGCGCTAAGGGGGTATCTTTGATTATAATCAAAAGGTAGATCGCTTAGCAGAAGTTAAACGCGAATTAGAGAATCCAAAAGTTTGGGATAATCCAGAAAAAGCTCAATTCCTAGGTCAAGAAAGGGCTAATTTAGAACGAATAGTTTTGGATCTTAACGAGTTGAAGATGGGCTTAGAAGAATTAGAAGAGTTATTTGTAATGGCTCTGGATGAAAAAGATTTTGATACAATCAATGAAATTTCAGATAGCACGGATAAAATAAAAAATAAAGTTGAGCAGCTTGAATTTCAGAAGATGTTTAATGGCGAGATGGATTACAGTAATGCATATGTTGATATACAATCTGGCGCCGGTGGAACTGAAGCTCAAGATTGGGCAGAAATGATTTTTAGAATGTATTCTAGATGGGCGGAAGCTCATAGCTATAAAGTTAAAATAATTGAAATGTCTGAGGGAGAGATAGCAGGTATTAAAAGCACGACAATACGTGTTGAAGGAAATTATGCATACGGATGGCTTCGTTCAGAAACTGGAATTCATCGTTTAGTGAGAAAATCACCTTTTGATTCTGGGAGTAGACGCCATACATCATTCGCTTCAGTTTTCGTGTCGCCTGAAGTAAATGATGATATTGATGTTAATATTGATCAGTCCGACCTTCGAATTGATGTTTATCGTTCAAGTGGAGCAGGAGGGCAACATGTTAATAGAACTGAGTCCGCAGTTCGCATAACACACATACCAACTAATGTTGTTGTTCAGTGCCAAAATGATAGATCACAACATAAGAATAAGGCATCGGCTATGAAACAATTAAAAGCAAAACTTTATGAATTGGAGATGAGAAGAAAAAATGAGGAGGCATTAAAGGTTGAAAATACGAAAGCAGATGTGGGGTGGGGTAATCAAATTAGATCATACGTGCTGGATCAAAGTCGAGTTAAAGACCTACGTACTGGAATAGAAAAAAGTAACCCTCAAGCGGTATTAGATGGTGATCTTGATGATTTTATTGAAGCAAGTTTAAAGCAAGGATTGTAAGTGAACAAACGAAAAAAAAATAATGAAGAAAATGACCTAATTATTGAACGTAGGAAAAAATTGGCTGCGATTAGAGAGAAAGGAAGTGCTTATCCAAACGACTTCCGGAGGAATTGTCTTGCCGAGGAATTGCATCTTAATTACGATAAACATGACGCAGAGACTTTAAAAAAGGAAAATATAAAAGTTAGCGTCGCTGGGCGTATGATGGCAAAAAGAGTTATGGGTAAAGCGAGTTTTATTAAGTTACAAGATAGAAGTGCTCAAATTCAAATAAGACTCGAAAGCAATTCGTTAGTTGATGGTTTATATCAAGATTTTAAAAAATGGGATGTTGGAGATATTGTCGGAGCTACTGGATCTCTATTTAGGACGAAAACTGGTGAGCTCACAATAATGGCAGTTGATTTACAATTGTTAACAAAATCTCTTCGTCCTCTACCTGAAAAATTTCATGGCTTAACTGATCAAGAGATTCGTTATCGACAAAGGTATGTTGATTTAATTATGAATCAAAAAAGTCGTGATGTTTTTAAGCAAAGAACTCAAATTATAACTTATATCAGATCTTTTTTAGATTCACAGGATTTTATGGAAGTAGAAACTCCTATGATGCAATCGATACCAGGAGGAGCTATCGCTAGACCTTTTGAAACTCATCATAATGCGTTGGATATGAAGTTGTATTTAAGAATTGCGCCCGAATTATTCCTGAAACGTTTAACCGTTGGTGGTATCGAAAAGGTTTATGAAATAAACAGAAGTTTTCGTAATGAAGGCGTATCCACGCAACATAATCCTGAATTTACTATGCTTGAACTATATTGGGCATATGCTGACTATAAAGATTTAATGAACATGATTGAGGTATTAGTTAGAGGATTATCAGAAAGAATCTATAATTCAAAAACGATTACATACCAAGATTCAAATATAGATTTTTCAAAGGCATTTACATCAATGACTATGGAGGAAGTGATAATTAAATATCATCCAAACATTGAAAAAAATAATATTAGAGAACGCGAATATCTGGCAAATTTTGCGAAGAAGATTAATATTGAAATCCTAGATACCTATGATTCAGGTAAAATTCAGATTGAAATTTTTGATAAAACTTGTGAATCAAAACTACTGGAACCAACTTTTATTTATTCATATCCAATTGAGGTTTCTCCTCTATCAAGACGTAATGATAAGGATCCCTTTGTTGCAGATAGATTTGAATTTTTTGTTGCTGGAAAAGAATTAGCCAATGGCTTTTCAGAGTTAAATGATCCTGAAGATCAAGAAGAAAGATTTCGTCAACAAGCCGCAAAAAGACAAGCGGGTGATCATGAAGCTATGCCTTATGATTATGACTATATTAGGGCGCTTGAGTATGGATTACCTCCAACAGCTGGGCTAGGAGTAGGAATAGATAGGCTGGTAATGTTGTTGACAGATACCCCTTCAATTAGGGATGTTTTATTATTTCCTCACATGCGATCAGAAGTGTTTTAATTAGTAATTTAATTCTATTGGCTTAGCAAAATAAGTTTTGTACTCAAGTACATCTTGGTGATTGTCAACATTAGTTACAGCTAATATATTATTTTTAGCCACATTAATTATTTTTCCAATTTTATTGTTATTAAGTGTTAATTCATCTCCAATTTTGGCTTTGTTTGTAGATAACTTATATCTATTAACACGTCTTTTTACCCGGCCAAGATTTTCAGTTCTCGCAACGATTTCTTGACCTGTATAGCAGCCTTTATCAAAACTGATAGCTCCAATAAGATCTAAATTTAGCATGTGCGGGGTATATAACTCACTAGTTTTTCTATTTATATCTACTAGACCTGATTTTATTTTTGCATTGTTCCATTCTTTTTCTGATAGTAATTGAGTTGTCTTAATAGTGACTTTATTGATTGTATTTTTATCTCCATAAATTTCTGTGTAATCTTTCTTTTTTGAGTTATTAGTTGCTATTAATCCCTTTTTTCCTAGATTATCTATTAAGGTAAATAAATCCGAATGAGA
>ERZ651768.636-NODE-636-length-26317-cov-23.693864_pt1 | contig 26317 bp, 19 predicted proteins | sample MGYA00514754_ERZ651768 | MGnify/ENA metagenome assembly ERZ651768
GATTTTATTAGTTCCATTGCTCACATTCCGGAAGTGCTCGAATGCCACCACATTACCGGTGAAGCAGATTTTCTACTAAAGGTGGCAACCAAAGATATCCCCGCCTATGAAGAATTGATCCTTCATCAATTATCTGCTCTTGCCAACGTTCAATCAATGAAAACTTCTGTAGTTCTTTCCACTTTTAAAAGCGAAACAAAACTTACGGTTTAACCATGGCTCTCGTTCCTTCCTACATTCAGCGATTAGCCAATTATGCACCCGGAAAACCCATTAGCGAAGCACAGCGGGAATTTGGTTTTGAGAAATTCATTAAACTGGCTTCCAATGAGAATCCCCTGGGACCATCTCCAAAAGGGATGGAAGCGGTGCAATATTCTCTAAACAAACTTCACCGCTATCCTGATTCTGCCGGATACGAACTTCGCGCAAAACTGGCGGAACGGTTTAACGTAAAAATAGAAAATGTCATTTTAGGGGCCGGGTCTGAGGGAATCATATCTACTATAATGCGTACTTTTTTGTTACATGATGATGAACTTATCAGCGCTGAAAATTCTTTTATCGGCTTTAGAGTATTGGCAAATGCATCGGGACGGCGGACACACTGGGTACCTATGAAGAATTACCGTTACAATTTAGAAGCCATTGCGGAGAAAATTACAGATTATACCAAGATCATTTATATCGCAAATCCCGATAACCCAATGGGGACCACGATTTCCCGGGACGAGTTTGATAGATTTTACAAACATGTTCCGGAACGGGTATTGATTATTTTGGATGAAGCTTATTATGAATATGTACAGGATTCTCCTGACTTTCCTGATTCCATGGCTTACCGTTATGATAATGTAATTACACTACGGACTTTTTCAAAAGCGTATGGATTGGCCGGTGTTCGGATCGGCTATGGCTTTGCACACCATACACTCATTGAGAATCTGATGAAGGTAAAGGAACCATTCGAACCTTCATTTGTTGCACAAGCAGCAGGGCTGGGTGCACTGGAAGATATGGAATTTTTGCTGAAATCTATTGAAACCAATAAAACCGGAATGGCATATCTCAAAAAAGAATTAAATCAACTTGGGGTCATGCAAATCCCCAGCGCTACAAATTTCATCACTACTGTTTGGGAATCGGAAGAAAAGGCAAATAATCTCGTACAGGAACTATTGGAAAATGGTATTATCGTCAGGTCCCTCAAAGGGTTTGGCTGGCCGAACTGCATACGTATTTCAATCGGCCTGCCGGAAGAAAATCAACAATTCATTGCATGCATTAAGGAAATCCTGTGAGCAGTCAGCCTTATTCTATCAAGGGTTTTGACCATTGCGAACTCTATGTGGGCAACGCAAAACAGACTGCTCACTATTATCAAAGCACCATGGGATTCAGGCCAATTGCATATCGGGGCCTAGAAACGGGCAGCCGCGACAGGGTGAGCTACGTTCTTAACCAGGATCACATAAACCTTGTAATTACTTCCCCCTTGGAAAAAAATACGGATATAGGTGCACATATCGACTGCCACGGAGATGGGATAAAAGATGTGGCTTTTACCGTGGATGATTCGGAAATGGCATGGAAAACATCTATTGATCGGGGAGCAATAAGTGTTCTTAAACCTACACTTATCAGCGATGAAAATGGTGAAACGCGGATCTCAGCCATTGAGACTTTCGGGGATACCATCCATACATTTGTTGAACGAGACCAGTATGAAGGTCCATTTCTGCCTGGGTTTCAGGCCTATAACTTTGGGCGAGAGAATGAAACTACTGGCCTAGTTCACATTGACCATGTGGTCGGGAATCAGCCCGATGGCGAAATGCAACCCGTCTGCGATTATTATGAAAAGGTCTTTGGCTGGCACCGCTTCTGGACCGTTGATGACAACGATATTTCGACGGAATATTCTGCTCTGCGATCTGTGGTTATGGCTAACGATAATGAAATTATAAAAATACCTATTAACGAACCGGCAGATGGTTTAAAAAAATCCCAGATCCAGGAATTCATTGATTATTATGGAACTGCCGGTGTCCAGCACCTTGCCCTGTCCACCCGTGATATTATTTCAACGGTAAAAATAATGCATACCAATGGTGTGGATTTCCTTCCAACACCTCCCTCCTATTATAAAAATCTTACAAAGCGGGTAGGACCAATTGATGAAGATATTGAAACCCTCGCCCGGCTTGGAATCCTGGTAGATGTAGATGAGAATGGCTATATGCTGCAGATTTTCACCAAACCGATCCAGGATCGACCGACACTTTTTTTCGAGATCATACAGAGGAAAGGATCTAACAGTTTTGGGAAAGGCAACTTTAGGTCATTGTTTAAATCTATTGAACAGGAACAGAAAAGAAGGGGAAATCTGTAATGAAATTTGCGACTTACACCCTGGAAGGTAGTATCCAGCCACGATTCGGATTTAAAAAAGATAAATACATTGTTGACGTACTCCATGCGGCCATTTGGGCCAATGAGTCCAAAGGGAATTCCAGTTTTCTTGAAATCCCATCCACCCTAAAAATGGCTTTGGATAACTGGGGAACTAATTTCGTTAAATTGAAAGAATTGGATGACTGTCTGCCGGACATAAATATTCAATCTCATTCCGTGGGAGGAAAACCTATTGCCTTCTTGATGAACGAAGTCCAACTCCTGGCACCTGTGCCAGATCCACAATCGTTTCGGGACTTCTACGCTTTTGAACAACACGTTCGCGCTGCCAGAAAACTAAGAGGCCTTGAAATGCATCCTGACTGGTTCAGGATTCCTATTTTTTACTTTTCCAATCCCGCTGCAATCTACGGGCATGGATCAGAAATTCCTTACCCCAGAAAAACAAACGAACTGGATTTTGAACTGGAATTTGCTGTCATTATTGCTGGTGCAGGGTCAGATATACCCAGTAAAGATGCAGACCGGCACATTGCGGGCTATACCATCTGCAACGACTGGTCTGCCAGGGATCTCCAGCGGGAAGAGATGGCTATGAGCCTAGGGCCTGCAAAAGGAAAAGATTTTGCAACGAGTTTTGGTCCTTACATGGTAACGCCGGATGAATTAGAAGATGCCTGGGATGAAAATGGGAAACTCAACCTACGTATGACCTGTCATGTGAACGGCACTCTGATTTCCGATGGAAACACCAATGATCTATATCACCCTTTTAAAGATATGATAGAACGGGCTTCCATGAACACCAAACTACTTTCTGGAGATTATTTAGGGTCAGGTACCGTAGGAACTGGATGCATCCTGGAATTGAGACCTGAAAACACTGGTGGTTGGATAAAAAAGGGTGATGTGGTCACACTAGAAGTAAAACGACTGGGGGTATTAGAAAATAAAATTGTGTAAAATCAGACATGCACAGAAAAAGCACGAGGAACATGAAGAAATTTCTTCGTGATATCAGGATTTAACAAAAGGGAACAAAATGCCTTTTTATCAAAAACGGGGAAGAATACCAACAAAAAGACATATCCAGTTCCGAGATGAGAATGGAAACCTTTACTGGGAAGAACTCATCAGTCGGGGTGGATTTAGTGATATCTATTCCAATGTGTACCATATTCACCATCCTACCAGCGTGGAAACGATTGGTGAATTTAAAAAGATCAATCTGCAAACAGTCGATCACACACATCGCCCACACCATATACGTACTTCCAATGTAGAATCAACCGGTGATGCGATATCATCGCGAATTCCACTATTTTTTAATTCGGATCTGGTTATTTCCAAAGCACATGTAACAAAATCTATGGATTCACTGTACCGAAATGGACACGGAGATGAAGTACTCTTTATCCATTCCGGGTCAGGAGAATTAAAATCCAATTTCGGGAATTTGAATCTTACTGTAGGAGATTATGTGGTAATTCCCCGTGGTGTTATATGGCAGATGACTGTAAATAAATCCATGCGGATTTTAGTAACGGAATCATCAGGGCCCATTAAAACACCAACTAAATATCGAAATCAATTTGGTCAACTCCTGGAACACTCTCCTTTTTCAGAGCGAGACATCCGTACACCCAAATTTTCCAAACCCGTGGATGATAGATCCGTTGAGATTGAAGTAAAGCTTGAGAATGGCATCCAAACCTATGGCTATGAGCATCATCCCTTTGATCTGATCGGTTGGGATGGTTACTATTTCCCCTATGTATTCAACATCAATGATTTTATGCCAATTACCGGAAAAATCCACCAGCCGCCCCCGGTTCACCAGACATTCCAAGGGAGTGGATTTGTGATCTGTTCTTTTGTACCCCGGCTGTTCGATTACCACCCTGAATCCGTCCCAGCACCCTATGCTCATAGCAATGTGGACTCTGATGAAATCATTTACTATATCGAAGGCCAGTTTATGAGTCGGAAAGGAATTGAAAAAGAGTCCATTACTTATCACCCCATGGGACTTCCCCATGGTCCGCATCCGGGCAAAATCGAAGAGTCACTGGGATCCGAGGAAACCAATGAACTGGCCGTAATGATCGATACTTTTAAACCCCTCAATATGACGGAATCAGCCCTGGATTTGGATGATGAAAAATATCCATATTCTTGGATCAAATCATGATCTTTGTCCCCGTAGACCATCCATGACCTTCGGATTATGAGATTGATCTAAAACCACAAACAAAAAACCCCATGAATGTGGGGCTTAGTATCCTATATTGTGTTTAACACGGTTGCTCCTAATAAAATTCATCTACTTCTCCTTTTTTGTAAACAATCTTACCATTAAAGATTGTTTGGACTACTGATGCATTATGAATTTCATGTGTCGGAATCTGAAACAGATTCCTGTCCAGAATAATAATGTCCGCTAATTTGCCCGCTTCCAATGACCCAATTTCATTTTCTTTGAATAGACTGAAGGCACCTTCCAAAGTATAGGCACGCAACATGGTTTCCAACTTTACGGCTTCTTCAGGGAACAAGGCATCTCCATCCTTTTTCCCAGGTCCACGTCTTGTAATAGCAACCTCTATAGCATAAAGCGGGTTCAGGGAAGACACGGTCCAATCACTGCCACCAGCTATACGGGCGCCCGATAGAAAAACACTGTTTATGGGGTAATTCCACCTTGAGCGTACAGGACCTAATACCGGCAATGTCAGGTCTGTGATGTATTTATCCGGATATGCCCAAAGGGCCTGGAAACTGGCAATGATATTCAATTCTTTAAAGCGGGGCACATCTTTGGGATGGATCAATTGAATGTGAGACATCATGTGCCGCTTATCTTCTACTCCATTATGCTTCCGCGCAAACTCAAATGCATCTAATGTGCTTCGTATTCCCCAATCACCAATAGCATGAATATGGACTTGGAAACCTGCCTTGTCAAACTCAGTTACGGCCTTTTTCAGCGTGTCGGGATTCCAGTTTAAAATGCCGCGATCATCGGTTCCGAGGTAAGCATCTAACAGCGCAGCTGTACCGCCTTCGATAACACCGTCGGCAAAAATTTTTACAGTGTTCATTACCCCTAGTTCATTGGCAAACCTGCGTTTCTTCATCTGTGTTAGGTCATCTTTCCAGGATTCGGGGTTAGCATATTGCGATACTGCCACCCGCATGGATATTTTTTTATCAAATGTTGCTTCCCGATAGGAATCTAGGCCATCATAACTCCCGCGTATGGAATCATTGGAGGCATAACCCTCAGTGCCGGCATCCAGAATTGCAGTAATCCCCAGACGATTGGCTTCTTTGACCGCAAACTGCAATCCGGTATCAATTTGATCTTTAGTATATAATGGCAAAAGCGGTTCTACCAATCCCATTGCATCCTCACGCAATACCCCGGAGGGCTCTTTACTATTGGGATCACGCTCGATACGCCCATTCACCGGGTCAGGTGTTTGGGCATTGATACCAGCTAATGCCAGCGCCTTGGAGTTTACCCATGCAGAATGGCCATCCGCAGATACTAAAAATACGGGTTTATCCGGGCTGATCTCATCCAACCATTCCTTGCGAGGATTACCATCGGGAAAGATGGGAAGTTCCCAGCCGCTGCCACGGAGCCATTCATTCTTTGGGTGTAGAACAACATAATCACGGAGAGCCTGGAATATTTGTGTGGGGGTTTTCAGGTCGTGCAGTCGGCAGTCATTCATTTCAATACCGCCCCACAACAGATGGACATGTGAATCGATGAACCCGGGCAACACCATCCCCCCAGACATTTCAATGACCTGTGTGGCACTGTTTTGATACAATACTGCATCCTGCTCATCACCAACAAAAATAATTTTATCCCCTTTGATGACCACTGCACTAGCCCATGGCTGATCTGCATTCATTGTAAAAGAGGGCGCGATTAAAATAATATCCGCTGATTTTTCCTGGCTGTCACAACCCACCAAAGCCATCCCAATAAATAATAGTAATGAGATGCTATTAATCATCTCTAAACCTACGAATCATCCCACAAACAAAAACCCAGTTACTCAGCCAAAGACAAACAGGTATACGGAGGATGGAAATTCTAATCTCCTCAAGATTTAAAGCAGCTATCCGCTCAATGCGGAATTTTCCTTTACTTTAACCAGAAATTCCCAGTCTCGAAAAATAATTACGGCAAATTCCGGTGTCTCAAGTGTTTGCACTGCAGCAGTGGGATAAATACGTTTTTCAATTCCATTTATATTAATATCCATGGGCATTTGAAAATCCTGTATTACATCTGCCCAACGGTATAATAGTTTATTTCCATCTTGATAATATTCCAGTTCAGGCGGCCTATGATCAAAAAAGTATTGATTAAAAAAGTGCTTAAAATCCTCATCCGTCCGCGCTTCCACATGGTGTTGAAAATCAGCGGTTTTCACATGGCTGCGGGAATTCTCAACCGCGAATGATCTTAGAATGCTCCACCACAGGCTGTCATTATTGATCACATTTCGGAGCGTATGCATGATCCAGGCACCTTTAATATAGGAATCTCCAAAAGACCAGTAGTTTTCATTTTCCGGTCCCACAATCGGCAGTTTATTTTTAATAAATTTTCGTCTGGCCAGTAAAAAATCTATCATCACATTGTAACCCAACTGATCTTCTATGAATACCGCTTCGCTGTAAACAGCCATACCTTCATGGATCCACATATGTGCAGGGTCGGCTGCAGTGACGCTGTTTCCCCACCATTCATGCGCGGTTTCATGGAATAAAAGGCCGTCAATGATACCGTAATATTTATTGGTCCAGGGACGGGATCCGCCCCAGTTATTCCAGGTATTGCCATAGGTTACAGCCGACTGGTGCTCCATGCCGAGATAAGATACTTCCACCAGTTTGTAACCGTCATCCCACCATTGATATTCCCCAAAATACTTTTCAAAGAAACGAATTACCTCCTTAGCCTGGGAAAAATGATTTCGTGCAACTTCTTCATGGTAATCCAGGACATAATGATTCAGGGTTTCAATTTTTCCATTGCGGTGAAGGGTATCCTGGACCAAAACATAATGACCCAATTGAACAGATATATTGTAATTGTTGATCGGGTTTATTACTTCCCAGGTATAAGCCTTTTTCCCAGTTTCTAAATCTGTAGTTGTGTTGGTCAGCCGGCCGTTACTAACACAAAACAATTCTGCTGGTACGGCAAATGTCATTTTTGCGCCATGATCAGGTTCATCTGCAATATGATCTTTTAAGGGCCACCACAAGCCAGCGCCGTCGCCTTCACAGGTTACCGAGATAAACGGACGGCCCTTCTCGTCTTTTTCCCACACAAAACCTCCATCCCAGGGAGGTTTTTTTGCTGCCACGGGCTGTCCTTCATATGCAACTCGAAATTTGAAATCGCTACCGCGGTCAACTGGAGGAAATTGTACAACAACGGCATCTTGTCTGCGGGTTGTGGTGAGCCGCTTCCCGAGATAATAGACACCATTTAACTGCATATTTTTCGCCAGGTCCACCTGCAGGATGTTAAAATCAGTAATGGCCACAGCTGTAATATCCACATGCCCTTTTAAATATTTCTTATCTGCATCAATATCAATATTGATATCATAATGCTGTACATCATAACAGGTTCGTTCAGGTAGTAAGGCCCCCAGAAGCCTGTTGCGCTCGCTTAGTTTCGGAAAGGATTTAGGCTTTGCCGGAGGTACACCCATAGACTGTGGACCTTTCATTGATAGGCAACCAAACACCATGGCCACGACAGGCAGGAGGAAAATGGTTTTATTCATTTTTCAATTCTATCTATTGCTATGGGAGAAATCTACCTATCATCTCACAAACAAAAAACCCCGCTACTGGGCGGAGTCTTCTGCGTGATTATTTGTTCACAATAGTTATTTTTTTAATTTCTATGGTTCGTACTGATTGGCCGAGACGGCCACCATCATGATTTCCACCAGAGCACCCCTAGGAATTTTAGCCGCTTCTACAACTGCGCGAGCTGGTGGCTCCTTGTTAAAATATTCGGCATAAATACTGTTCATAGCCTTGTAATCATCCAAGTTTGCTAAAAATACCTGCGCTTGTACCACGTCTGAAAAACTAAAACCAGCGGCATTCAGTACTGCTCCCAAATTTTGCAGTACACGGTGGGTCTGAACTTCAATGCTGCCTTGCACCAGAATTCCTGTTTTTGGATCCAGCGCAATCTGTCCTGCCAGATATAGAGTATTGCCCGCCTTGATTGCCTGGGAATAGGGGCCGATAGCTTTAGGCGCCTTAGAGGTAGAGATTACTTCCTTATTTGAAGAAATGGTCTGCGCTAATACTAAACTGAAAAAGTAAATAAATAACGAATTGAGCAACCGCATCAGGATTCTGGAATCCCGTTCCTGAGGATATCATCCATGGCGTCACTAAAACGGTCAATTTCTTCCAGTGTCGTGTATACATGAGGCGTGACCCGGATACCCTCAAATTCCGGGTGCTTAATGCCCACCACAAAAATACGATATTTCTTCCATAGGTGGCCGGCCAGGGCGCTGCTGTCAATTCCTTCGATCTGTACGGTAGCTATTCCACAGGCCTTACCGGGCTGCAGGCTGGTGTGCAAGCGGATGCGATCTTGGCCCTCCAATTTCTTAGCCCATCTGTCGCGCAAATAGATAAGGCGAGCCTCCTTGCGCTGGCTGCCTATCCCTTGATGAAAAGTTAGGGCGTCGCCGATGGCCAGATAGTTGGCCGCTGGATGAGTACCAATTTCCTCAAACTTGCGGATATCATCCATGCTGCATTCCACTGGCGCCTGCAAGGGCCAGAGATCAGCGACTTTGTCTCTGCGTACATAAAGCATACCGGTACCATGGGGGGCGCATAGCCATTTATGCAGACTGGTGGCATAGTAATCGCAGTCCAAGTCTTTCAGGGTAAAGTCGAAATGGGCAAAGGAATGAGCGCCATCAACCAGAACGGGAATATTTTTTTTGCGGGCCAAATGTACCACTTTTTTCACAGGCAGGATCTGGCCGGTAATATTAATCATATGACACATGAGGATCAATTTTGTCTTTGGTGTAATATTTTTCTCAAAGAGTTCCGCGATCTCATCATCATTTTCCGCCGGTATTGGAATGGGAAATTGCCTGATTGTAATCCCTTCCCGACATTCCCGCTGTTTAAATGTATTGATCATTCTCGGGTAATCCTGGGTGGTGGTCAATACTTCATCACCGGAATCAAGGTCAAAACCATTTTGCAGGATCTGCAGTCCCTCGGAGGCGTTACGGGTAAATGCCACTTCCTCCGTATCACATTGAAAGAATCGGGCTAGTCGTTGTCGAATGGGTTCTCTTTGAGGTTCAAGGATCCGCCACATGGAGTATGCTGGAGATGTGTTGGAATAATCAAGATGCCGTTTCATGGCTTCCTGTACAATGGCAGGTGCCGGGCTAACACCGCCGTTGTTCAAATTTATCATGCTGCGGTCTGCAGTATAAGCCTGCTGAATTTCAAACCAAAATGATTCATCCCCGGCAATATCCTCCGGAGGGTCAGTTGTATTTTTTACGGCCGCGAGGGCCTTATGCATAAGAGCAGGTTGAATTAGAATTATTGCCGCTGCAGGTTTGACTACGGCACTGAAAAACTCACGGCGACTCAGTCCAGACATAGCCACAACAATTGTTTTTCGGCGTAAGGAAGGCTGTGCCAGATACTGACGGAAACGTGAAGATAATTTTGTTTTTTCATTTTAATCTACTTCAATCATATCCAAATCTACCCATCATCCCACAAACAAAAAACCCCACGGATATGGGGCTCTTGCTTAAATCCTATCCCTTTGGGTGTGGGTTATTATTCAGCGCTAACCCTACTAGGGTCTACCGCATCCGCTGTCCATACGCTTAAAAACCGCATTACATGGTTTTTACTGTACCCTTTTCCCTCCTCTAATAATGCAGAATCTTGGATGTGAAGTACATTACCATCTCCATCAATGATAACGAAAACGGGAAACCCGAAACGCTGTGGATTTCCTAGGTAGGACATAGCATCAGGGTTCTTGTTTTCTGTACTCCAGTTCACCAGAATAAAAACATACTCATCTTTCATTACCCGCATGATATCCTCATCCGCTTTAGTGAATTTGGCGTACAACTTGCACCAACCACACCAGTTACCGCCAACCTTAACAAAAACGTGTTTATCAGTCTCTTTGGCTAGAGCAATCGCAGACTTTATGTCTACCAGTGCATCTGCAGAGGGATCGTAAGTTTCTTCTGAGTATGCACACTGCAATAGAAACAATATCGTGAGTATGAATACAATTTTTCTCATTCAGTCCTCCATTAAATGTAATATTAATTTCCCACAAACAAAAAACCCACAGGTATGGGTATATGTGGGACAACCTTTTGGCTATGAGACCTAAGAAGAAACTTCTATCTATTTAGCCTGGATGACAATTAAAACAAAGAATCAGATTTATTAGCACAAAATATTAATCTCCTTCATGGATTTCTGTTGCTGCCCGCAGTCCAGAAACAAGTGCTCCCTGCATCCAGCCATGATACTCTGAGGCGTGTTCGCCAGCAAAATGGATTCGTTCTTCGGCTTTTCCAACATGTGTGCTCAGCGCTGCATCTTGTTCGGCTGTTGGCCAGGCAACACCGCCGCCTGACCATTCCTCCAGTGCCCACGAAAGTGAAGTTCCATCTTCTACATAATTTTGTATACCAGGGAAAACACTTTCCCATCGGCTGAGTACATGCTGAATACGGTTTTCCTCGCTGAGTTGGGCTACTTCATCCGCCCGATCAAAAAATAAATACGACAGGAGAACACCTTTGGGTCCCTGCTGATCCCAGGTTGGATGCCATATTTCCTCCGGCCAATCGGTATTGCCCCAGCCGTTTAGCCCTTCATTTTCCCAAAATCGGTTCACAAACTGAATAAATACCCTCGTCAGGTTTAGATAATTATATCCACCATTACTAGCACCTACTTTTTCAGCAGAGAGTTCAGGTGAAAATTGAATTTTATTTAAGACGGGTAACGGTACGGTGCAAAGTGCCCGATCTGCACTAAATTCGGATCCATCAGAAACTCGTACAACCACATTGGTAGAATTTTGCTGAACAGATTCAACGGGTGTTGCAAGATAAATTTGCTCATTGAGGGCATCGGCGAAAGCCAGGGGTAATCTGTCTGTCCCATTTCGAATTTTTACAAAATCCTTGCGTTTTACCGGGTATTCTTCCCAAGGTGGATTATCAAGATAATCATTGGTGGAGACCAAGGTTCGATCTCCATCCGCCAAGTTCACATAAAGGCCTGAGTTGGGATAAAAGGGATCAAGTGTTAAATCAAAATGATTCGCATATCCAATTGTCATGTCATGGTCTGGCGGAATTCGAGCTGCACCAGCTTCAGCAAAATGCCCATCGGAGAACGGCGTTCGTAGGGTCAAAACCCGCCCGCCTACTCGGTTTCTTGCTTCCAGAATTGTTACATCATGGCCAGCTCGTTTTAGTTCGTACCCGGCGACTAGCCCGGCTAAACCCGCTCCGATAATAACCACCCTCTTGGAAGGTTGAGTTCCTGAGAGTGCGCCTGGTGAGTCGTGATCTGTTTCAACCTGGTCATCTTCGCAGGACACCAGGGCCATGCCCACAGCCAGCAGCATACTCTGGCGAATAAATTCTCTACGAGAAATATCAGACATATATAAATGGGACCCGGTTAACCACGGTGAAAAATACTATGAGGAATTGTTCTATTTTTTACCCTTTATAACAAAAAAATTTACCCATTATCCCACAAACAAAAAACCCCATGAATGTGGGATAAAAATGCAAATAGATTATTTATTTAAAAATGGAAGAAATTCTCTTTTTCCCGTAAAGACCCCCAAGGGTTTCGATCAATCCGAAAATGATTAATATTGAAAAAACTGCATATACATCTAAATATTTTATTTCAAGAATTTCCATTGAACTTTCAAATATAGTGTAGATCTTAAATTTAATTATCCCCTTAGCCTTTTTGTTTTTTCACCGCGTTCCAGATTTCGTCCATTTCCTCCAAAGATGAATCTTCCACTGTTTTACCCCTCCGTTCTAATTCTTCTTCTATCTTGTTGAATCGATTTGTGAATTTTTTATTGGCCTTCCGCAGCATATCTTCAGCCGGGATATCCAGATAACGGGCCAGGTTCACCACTGAAAACAGGACATCGCCTATTTCTTCTTCAATATTCCCTGTGTCACCTTTTTCATGTGCCTGCTTTAATTCTTCGATTTCTTCATCGAGTTTTGCCCAGACATCATCCACATGTTTCCAATCGAAACCTGCATAGGCGGCTTTTTGCTGTAAGCGATGTGACCGCGTTAGGGCAGGTAATGCCGTAGGAACACCATCCAGGCGTGATTTTCGTTTTTTTTCTGCATGCTTCATGGTTTCCCAATTCTGTTTCGCTTCGAAAGAAGCGCTGGCCTGTTTATCACCAAAAACATGGGGGTGGCGCCGAACCAACTTTTCATTCACTGTATCTAGAGAATCAACTATACTGAATTTTTCATCTTCCTTGGCTATCTGAGCTTGAAGCACTACATGGAGCAGAATATCGCCTAACTCTTCCTGAAATGTTTTCCAGTCTTCATCGTCCACACTTTCCATCACTTCATAAGCTTCTTCAATAAAATAAGGAAGCAGTGACTCGTGTGTTTGTTCCTTGTCCCATGGACACCCATCCGGACCACGAAGTGTTTCTACAATCTCCAGGAGTTTTACAAATTTTTTAGCTGCTTTTTCTTTATCCATTTATTTCTTAAAAAGGGATTGCCAGCTAACCTGGCTTAAAAAACGATTTTCCATCTTTGTCATTTCTTTTTTTTCTTTTTTGGATTCATCATTGAAACCCAACAGGTGCAGGCACCCATGAATAATGAGCCGCGATACTTCTTTTTCATAAGGTTCGTTAAAGGTTCCTGCATTGTCCTGTGCCCGCGGCAGACTGATATATATCTCTCCCTCCACATTGGGTTTATTGTAGTCGTTCAAACGAAAGGCAATTACATCAGTGAACTGGTCCTTATGGAAATATTTCTTTTTCAATTCCGCCAACAATTCATCTGTACCAAATATGAATGAAATTTCACCATCATCAATACTTTTGCCATTGAGAACGCTTGTTACCATTGTTTCTAAGACAGATGTACTGGGCATGTCCAAAGATGGGTCACAATCACTCGACACTCGGATCATGCTGAAGGAGCGCTTTTGGGATCATCCGGATATTCGATTCGAATATGATAAATGCCCCTGAGAACAGGGAGCATACCGCTGGTACCATCCACCGTTCCCTTGATTTTATCCAATTCATCCAGGGTGAGGGGACAGTCATTTAACTGACCATCTCCAATTCTCTGGTTGATAATTTTATTGATCATAGTCTCAATCTTGAAAATATCCGGTTCTTTGATAGACCGTACAGCAGCTTCAACCGCTTCGCAGATCATCAGGATCCCAGTTTCTTTTGTATTGGGTTTTGGACCAGGATAACGAAAAGCAGATTCATCTACCTTACCCCCATTTTCTTCTGCATCTTTTAGTGCCAGGCGATAAAAATACTCAACACGGGTTGTGCCATGGTGCATGGGGATAAAATCTGAGACTACTTTAGGAAGGCCGTATTGCCGGGCCAGCTGCAGGCCTTCTTTTACATGGGCCCGTATGATCCTAGCACTCATGGTATACGTAAGGGTGTCATGCTTATTCTCACCGCCATACTGGTTTTCAATAAAGTATTCAGGTTTTTCCATCTTACCAATATCGTGGTAGTAAGCCCCCACCCGGCATAACAGAGAGTGAGCTCCAATGGCATTTGCGCAGGCTTCTGCCAGATTCCCTACAACTATGCTGTGATTGAATGTCCCGTTCGTTTCCTGCTGAGCCCGTTTCAAAAGTGGATGATCATAATCTAATAGCTCCATCAATGTAAGGTCTGTTGTTACTTCGAATATCATTTCAAAAAGGCCGATCAGGCCATAGGTCAGGATAGGCGCAAGCACACTATTGATGGTAAGAAACTGGATATCTCTTATCATCGTAGGCCAGCTGTGTTCCTTGAAGAGACCAAGACCAATAATAACAAAAATGCTGGCTGCAATTAAAGCAAACATTGTAATAAATAATTGACTCCGCTTACGCAATTCACGGATGTTATAAACAGCAATGGTCGCCGTAAAAAGAGAGACGATCACAAGATCAATATTTTGTCCCATCATGAGTCCCATAAGAATGGCCATGGATGTGGTTGCCATGAACCCGATCCTCGCATCAAACAGAATTGTCAGGGTCATGGCACCCACCGTCACAGGAATCAAATATTCAGACCATTCCAGTTGCATAACAACACCGTGCGCTAATCCCAGCTGGAGTAAAAAAACAATGGCAATTAACAACACCATCTTCCAATCCCGGAAAATTGAGACCCGGTAAACCACCAGAAAGGCAAAGAACAGGGAAACGATTACAGACAGTAAAATAACTCTACCAATAAAACTCCCTACCAGTTTAAGTGTCCCTGAACCCTGTTCCTGCTTCTTCACTGCAGCAGATAAGGAATTTAATTTTAAAAGAACATCCTCTGTGATCCGTATATTGGCATCCACGATCAATTCATTTTCCAGGACAACCCCCTGGCTTCTTGGAACCTTATTTAAACTTTCATTCTGTCTTCGTTCTGTTGTTTGCCTGTCAAAAAGAAGATTGGGTTTCATGAACTCTACAATTAAATCGTAGCCAAGTTCACGAAATACATTTCCTTCTGGAAAAACAGACAAAAGTTCCTTCCTGGCTTTAATCCATGCTGACTGTAAATCATTGAAATTTTCCGGAGATGCCAGGTCTGGAACATCACCCTGGTCCACCGTCACCTGGCGACTAACAATGTCCTGGAGAGATATGTCGTAGATTCCTTCTGTCCATCGATTCCGGCAAATCTGCAGGATTAATTCATTATTCCGCTGCAGGTCCTTCATGTTTTTTGGGTCCTGCTCTGTGGCGATATAGGTAAGCCAAGTCTGTTTTCCCTGTGCGAAAGGATAGAGACGGTAAAACTCTGAGTTCAGAATAGAAAGGTTTGTACTGTCAGAGACAAATTCTGACCGGGCTTTTTCATATTGTTTATGGTACCGTCTTTCATAAACCAGCCGTTTGGACTCATCTAATCTCCAGTTGGCATGGCGTAATTCATTCACCATGGCAAAAAATTCATTCAGGGATGATGATTGTTCTGTAACAGTTTCATCATCCCGGTTAAAAACATAGGGCACAGATTTTTTTCGTTCATCCAGGTCCGCTTTCAATCTTTCATCTGTTTTCAGGATCGGAAAAGTGAAGGGTGCAATGATGGGGTCACGGGTAATATCGTTTAACTGGTAAGCATATTTCAACGACTTCCCCTGAGGAAATAAAACAGAGATCAGGAGGATAAGCCCAAATATGATCAGGTATTGGATCCAGTATTTATCCAATAATAAATAATGTACCAGTGGGTTTGGATTTTTCTGTTCAGCCATTAAACCTGGATATCTCTCAGTATTTCCCGGGAAATGATGAGTCGCTGTATTTCACTGGTGCCTTCGCCGATCTCAAGAATTTTTGCATCTCTAAAAAAGCGTTCTACATCATATTCCCTTACGTAACCATACCCCCCATGGATCTGTATCGCTTCTGTGGTGACTTCCATAGCTGTTTCACTGGCAAAAAGTTTGGCCATGGCTGCTTCTTTGGTAATGTCCTCTCCTTGATCTTTCATCCAGGCAGCGTGGTACACTAGTAATTTTGATGCTTCAATCTTTGTCGCCATATCCGCTAGTTTAAATCCAATCGATTGAAAACGGTGGATCGGTTTGTCGAATGCAATTCTTTCCGTTGAATATTTTAATGCCCTTTCGTAAGCGCCAACTGCAGTTCCAACTGAGAGTGCACCAATGGAAACACGGCCGGATGTGAGCGTTTTCAGAAATGTCTTAAAGCCATCTGCGGGTGAACCCAGCATTGCGGACGCAGGTACATTCATATTTTTAAAAAATAGCTGTCGAGTATCGCTGGCCCGCCAGCCCATTTTCTTTTCTTTAGGACCAATGTCTAATCCTGCTGTATCTGTTGGAATGATGAAAGCTGCAATCCCGAGATTCTCACCATTATCTATTACCTGAGCCGTAAAAGACAAAACACCCGCCTCTCCAGCATTGGTAATAAAAATCTTCCCCCCATTGACCACATATTCATCACCGTTCCGAACAGCTTTCGTTTTGGTTGCTCCAGCGTCACTGCCTGCATCCGGTTCAGTAAGTCCAAAAGCACCCAGCGTCTCGCCGGAAGCCAGCTTAGGAAGATACGTATTTTTTTGATCCTCATTTCCAAAAAGAAGCAGGGGCAGTGTTCCCAGTGATGTGTGGGCTGCCATGGTAATGGCTACAGATGCATCAGCACGCCCAAGTTCCATAATGGCCGTGGCAAAGGCAACCATATCCAGCCCCGCGCCACCATATTGTTCAGGAACAATGATTCCCATGAGCCCCAACTCACTCATTTTTTCAACAAGGTCTTTTGGGAATTCTCCCGTTTCATCCAGGGTTCGGGCAACAGGCACAATATTTGAATCGGCAAATTCACGAACCATGTCCCGGATCATGATATGTTCTTCTGTAAAAAATAAACTATCCATGGTACACTGGCATTGATTAAAGGTTGAATTTACAAAGGGTCTTATGCCGAAGAAGACAATCGAATATCCCGGGCATTGAGTTGGATCGATTCTTTTCCTTTCCATACATTGGTTTCTACAACACCGGCGATATCTACAGGTTGACCAAGAATTAATTCCTGGTAATATTCTGCAAGACCAAACCCAACCACAGGAATACTGGACTGGTTTTGTTTTACTTGAAACCGGATGTGAGCCCCATTGCCGATCACTTTTGGATCACCCACAACTTTAACATTCATCAGGCCAAATTTTGGCCGCATATTCCCGGGACCATAGGGCCCTAACTTTTTCATGAAATCCATGAACCGCTGATTAATATCCGCAAGTTGTATTATTCCATCTAAAAATATGGATGGTACAAGATCATCCTGATTTAGCATTGAATCGGCATAGGATAAAAAAGCACTTTGAAATTCATCAAAATTTGATTCCTGAATTGCCAGTCCCGCAGCCATGGCATGACCGCCGTAAGTTTCTAAATGTTCCTGTGTGGATGATAATGCATCGTAAAGGTTTAATCCCTTGATGCTTCGTGCAGAACCCTTGCCATTCCCTTCCTCGTCAAATGAAATGATAATGGCAGGACGATTAAATTCTTCCTTGACCTTTGATGCCACAATTCCCACCACTCCCGGGTGCCAACTGCGGGACCCAAGGATAATGGCTTTATCCCTTTCCCAATTAACCACTGAATTCACCTTTAACATTACATCATCCAACACCGATTGCTGGATATTTTTTCGCCTTTTGTTTTCCTGGTCTAACTCATGAGCCAGCTCAATGGCCCTGTGAGAATCAATGGTGGTTAATAATTCAACAGAACGATTGGCATCCCCCAGTCGTCCTGCAGCATTAATCCTTGGTGCAACATGAAAAATAACCTGGGAAACAGAAAGGGCACGGTCTATATCCACTTTTGCTACTTTCAGTAATTCCCGCAGGCCGCAGCGGCGGGTGGTTCGAAGTGCTTTTAAGCCATAATGGACAATAACCCTGTTTTCATCCTTCAATGGAACCAGATCTGCTGATGTCCCTAATGCGGCTAAATCCATAAGATCCAAAATCAACTCTTGTGATGCACCCATTTTTTCTATCACTGCCGTTAAAAGCTTTAAGGCAACCCCGCCGCCGCAGAGACCTTTAAATGGATAATCACAATCCAATTGTTTTGGATTAAGGATCGCAAAGGCATTGGGCAACACTTCTCCAGGAATATGGTGATCCGTAATGATCACATCGATACCAATTTGATTTGCATAATTTGTTCGATTAATTGCATTGATACCACAATCACAGGTGATCAGAAGATTCGCACCCATTTTACCTGCCTTATCGATCCCAAGTTCAGAAAGTCCATACCCTTCTTTCTCACGGTTGGGAATATAAGGTATAACTTCACCGCCGAGATCTGACAGCCCCGCATACAGCAAGGATGCTCCTGTTGTTCCATCCACATCATAATCACCAAAAACAAAAATGGGTATTCCTGACTGAATATTTTTTATGATGCGGTTTGCTGCCCTGCCCATCCCCTTCATCAGAAATGGATCATGGAGTTGGGAAATGTCTGGCGAAAAAAATGATTGTGTTACTTCAGGGTTAACTAAATCCCGGGAAACCATGATCTCCGCAATAATGTTTGGGACCTGGTACTGATCAATGACCAGCTGAACCTGAGCAGAGTTTAGTGTAGGGAAATTCCAACGCATACAATAAAGAAAAACTGAGTCGGTCTATAAGCCGAGTTCTGTCCTTGAATCAATATCTTGATCCAAGGGATGGTCATTCATCTGGTATTTATGTTACCATGAATATCTAGCAATCTACCCGCTCCTCAAACGATGCGAACAACATCTCAGAGCCTATTCGATCTTGCACCGAATGGGGTTTACAAACATTTTGAATTTCTTCAAAACCTGGTGGTCTCTTACACCACCATTTCACCCTTACCCGAAGGCGGTTTATTTTCTGTTGCACTATCCATTATTCGCCGTAGCGAATCTCTCCCTGTTAGGGAGCATCCTGTTCTGCGGTGCCCGGACTTTCCTCTCCAGGGTTGCCTAAACAAGCCCAGAGCAACCATCCGACCGACTCAATTTTCAAAAATCCCCCTAATTTACAGATATTTCCTGGTTATATAGAAAACGTCCACAAACATCACACCTGTGCATTACTATTTTTGCACGGACTTCTGTAATCGTTTGAGCAGGGATGTGAGCACCGCACCCGCCACAGGCACTATTTGATAGATGGACTACAGCAAGCCCGTCCCTAGCCTTCATGACACGGTCATAAACAGATACTATATTTAAATCAATACCATTTACCTGTTCAGTTCGCTGTTGTTCTAAAGAAGTTTTTTCCTCTGCAGATTGTGAAATAGCTGTCTCCAGCTTTTCCCTTCGAACCCTAAGATTCTTTGATAATTCACCTAATTCAGACTCCATAGATTCAACAGATTCTGTTAGAGCTTCTTTTTCTTCCAGAAAAGCAATGGATTCCGTTTCATTGGTAGCCCTCTGCTCTTTTAAATGATCAATTTCAAGCATAAGTGCATCATATTGTTTATTATTGGTCACCAGAAATAGCTGATCTTTAAATTTATTGATCTTATCATTGATTTGTGCAATACTCACATCTCTTTTATGCATTTCAACTTCCAATTCCTTTAATCGATCCTTCTGTTCGACCAAAGAGTTCTTTATAGTTTCTTCCTGCTGATCCAGTTCTTCTACCTTGGAAGGTAAATCTCCTAAAAGATCATTCAAATCCCTTAGTTTTGTATCAATCCCCTGTAATTCAATAAGTTTTTCCATAGACATAGTTACCTCAATGTAAAAAAAATGCACCGTTAGCGGTGCATTTTTAATATGTTTTTAGGAACCTGCTGATCCAACAGGTCTCTTTTTCATGTCCAAGAGAGTATATCCCCTGGAACGTAATTGAATTAATTTATTCATTTCCAGCGGGGGAATTTATTCACTTATTTTATCAAACCGAATGAATAAATAGGGATTAGATATCTTGATTTTTCTGCTCTTGCAGATGTGATTTAATGACCTCAACCGGTTCCTGAATTGTCTGGCTTTTACCACTGACGCTTTCTCTGTATAAAACAACGGTATCAGAAATAATTTCAGCAACTTTCCATTCCTGGTCATCAAGAATAATTCGATCTCCTACCTGTACAGAAATGTCTGAATCAGAATAATTCTTTTTCATATTATTCATCACTATAACTTGACCATAATTATGGATAACTAACAAGTAATACAGGATAAAATGGCGTTAGTCAATAACTTGGATTTTCTTTAATCTCACGCCATTAATTTGATTCAACTTTAAACTGTTTAATTCATGTCTGTTTCTTTTGCCAATCGGCATATCGGCCCGAGAGAAAACCAAATTCAGGAAATGCTTTCTGATTTAGGATTTTCATCCTTGGAAGAATTATCAGCGGCCGTTGTTCCTGCGAATATATTATCAGATTTTTCAACAGGCCTTCCTCCAGCCATGAGCGAGTCTGAAACCCTGGAGCGGTTAAAGCAACTGGCGGATGAGAACATTGTTTTTACCTCATTCATTGGAATGGGATATTACGGAACAACTGTCCCTGGCGTAATCCAGCGTAATATATTAGAAAATCCAGGCTGGTATACCCAATACACACCCTACCAGGCAGAGATCAGCCAGGGACGACTTGAAGCACTATTGAATTTTCAGACCATGGTCTCTGACCTTATGGGGTTGCCGCTTGCGAATGCATCCCTCCTTGACGAAGCAACTGCAGCCGCTGAAGCAATGATAATGTTTTTTAACAATACCCGGGACCCATCAAAAAATACGTTTCTTGTATCAGAACTCTGTCACCCGCAAACCATCGGTGTTTTAAAGACCCGTGCAGAACCCCTTGGAATAGAATTGAAAATTGGTGCAATCAATGAATCCGATTTTAACGACACTGTTTTTGGCGTTATTGTACAATACCCCGATACAGAAGGCTCAATCAAAGACTTTACCCAGTTCTGTAATCTTGCCCATGAACATAATTCTTACGTGTGCATGGCAACGGATCTGCTGGCGTTGACCCTTTTAAAACCGCCCGGTGAAATGGGAGTTGATGCTGCAGTGGGGAATGCCCAGCGATTTGGTGTACCCATGGGTTTTGGAGGTCCTCATGCAGCATTTTTTTCAACCACTGAAACTTTCAAGCGGAAAATTCCAGGACGGATTATTGGTGTTTCTCAGGACACCTTTGGCAAACCGGCACTCCGTATGGCACTCCAGACAAGGGAACAGCATATCCGACGGGAGAAAGCAACATCCAATATCTGTACAGCCCAGGTTTTATTGGCTGTTATGTCCGGGATGTATGCTGTTTACCATGGACCAGACGGATTAAAAAAAATCGCTGAATGCGTGAACCAGTTAACGTCCAAACTGGCTGCTTCTCTAACAAAATCCGGTTATAAACTGGTTCATAATTATTTTTTTGATACGATCCGTTTCAAAGCAGAACACTGGGAAGAAAAAGCCACAGCTATGCACATGAACTTTCGAGAATATAACGATGGGACTGTAGGAATTTCACTGGATGAAACAACAACCGAAGCCCAGATCAAGGATATTCTCACAGTATTTGGTGCTGAAAAAACAAGTGATATACAACCTGCCATCCCTGCTGGTTTAAGAAGGGAATCAGCCTATCTACAGCACCCGGTGTTCCATAATTATAGGTCGGAAACCGAGATACTGCGGTATATCCATATCCTGGAGTCAAAAGACCTTTCTTTAAATACCAGTATGATCCCGCTGGGTTCCTGTACAATGAAATTAAACGGAACAACAGAGATGGCAGCAGTTACCTGGCCGGAATTTGGGAACATCCATCCTTTCGCACCTGAAGACCAGGTAAAGGGATATTATACTCTTATTGATGAATTAAGTGACTGGCTTATTCAAATCACAGGCTTTGATGCAATTTCAATGCAGCCTAATTCCGGGGCCCAGGGAGAATATACAGGATTAATGATTATTCGCGCTTATCACCTAGCCCATGGGGACGACCATAGAAACATTTGCCTGATCCCAGCATCAGCCCACGGAACAAACCCTGCATCCGCCGTTATGGCCGGCATGAGAGTAGTGGTGGTTCAATGCGATAAACATGGAAATATTGCTGAAGATGATTTCAATGAAAAGGTAAAAACCCATGCAGGGGATCTTGCTGCGGTGATGGTGACCTATCCTTCCACTCATGGTGTTTTTGAACATACCATCAAGGAATTATGTCAAACGGTTCACGATCACGGCGGGCAGGTCTATATGGACGGAGCAAACCTTAACGCATTGGTTGGCTTATGCAAATCAGGAGAATTCGGCGCCGATGTGATGCACATTAATTTACATAAAACATTCTGCATCCCACATGGGGGGGGCGGCCCTGGTATGGGGCCCATCGTTTGCAAAGATCATCTGTCAGATTATTTGCCTGGGCATACTCAAACCAGGACGGGAGGTAATAAAGCAATCCCGGCGGTCTCAGCTGCACCTTTTGGCAGTAGCAGTATTTTACCCATCTCCTGGGCCTATATGGCCATGATGGGCAGTGATGGACTCAAAAAAGCAACCCAGGTCGCTATCCTGAATGCAAACTATATGGCTAAAAAGCTGGAAAACCATTTCCCGATTTTATACCGTGGAATAAGTGGATTGTCAGCTCACGAGTTCATCATTGATATAAGGCCAATTAAAGACCAATCAGGAATTAATGAAGAAGACATTGCTAAAAGACTTATGGATTACGGTTTTCATGCCCCCACAATGTCATGGCCGGTGCCCGGCACCATGATGATCGAACCCACAGAAAGTGAATCTAAAGCTGAATTAGACCGTTTTTGTAAAGCCATGATTTCTATCAAAAAAGAAATTGATAATGTTTTGGCAGGGAAGCTTGACCCGCTGGATAATCCATTAAAAAACGCACCCCACACTGCAGAACACACACTATCGGATGAATGGAAACACGGGTATTCCAGATACCATGCCTGCTTCCCAGGAGCATGGCAGACTGAATACAAATACTGGCCTTCGGTTGGACGGGTGGATAACGCGTTTGGAGATAGGAACCTAGTGTGTACCTGTCCTCCCATTAGTGAGTACACTACTTAGAATGGCCCATTACCCTAAAAAATAAGCGTGTTTATTTTTCTTGGAAAATATTTTGTAAATTTTTTAATAATATGAAAACATCTATTCCACTATTGTCATTTGTTTTATTAGTCTTTCCGTCCTGTGAAGAAAATAAAACTAATATAGAAGATACAAATACAAGTCCACCCAGCATTTCTATTGTATCTCCCACTAATAATTCAACGGTTAATGATACTGTATTTATAAATTGTGAATCAATCGATGATATTGAAGTTGCAAGGGTAGAACTCTGGGTCGATGATGATTCAACCGGCGTAGCGGACAGCAGTGCTCCTTATATTTTACCATGGGTAACAAATAATTATAAAAATGGTATACACACCTTATTTGTCCGGTCTTATGATAATACGGGCAATAACGCAGATAGTGAAATAATAACATTATCTGTGGATAATTTTTTAGTTTTTTATACGACTTTTGGATATGTAGGTATAAATGATGCTGGATATTCTATAGTGCAGACAGCAGACAGCAGCTACATTATTCTAGGCAGTACTGGAAACGATATTTTATTGTTCAAGGCAGACCGTAAAGGTACTGAGCAGTGGAGCCGGGTATTTGGCGGAAGCCAATATGATGAAGCCAGACATATACAACAGACATCTGATGGAGGTTATATCATTTCCGGAACAACAAAGTCCTATGGTTTTGGAGGCAGCGATATCTGGTTAATCAAAACAGATCCTTCAGGATTGATTGAATGGAACACTTACTTTGGTGGAACCCATAACGAACACGGTGGTCAAGTACTTCAGACATCTGATGGAGGTTTTATTTTAATAGGTGACCGTGATTTTTCAGGTGATGGAAGCCTGGATATCTGGTTAATTAGAACAAATTCGTTAGGGGATTCGCTCTGGACAAAAACTTTTGGCGGTGAAAACATTGAGCAAGGATCTGACATAATATCTTTTGAAAACGGAGGATTTATGCTCCTGGGCAGCACAACTTCCTATGGGAATGGTGGTGCCGATATTTGGATCATTAAAACAGATTCAAATGGAAATGAAGAGTGGAACCATTCCTATGGAGGGGGGAGTGATGACTATGGACAATCTATACTGCAAACATCTGATGGTGGTTACATTATACGATCTGTTATAGAATCATTTGGAGATGGGAATACAGCTGTTGGTTTATTAAGAATTAGTTCAACCGGAGATGAAGTATGGAGCAAAACATTTGGTGGAAGTGGCGGTGCAGGCGGTAATGCACTTCGGGAAACGTATGAAGGTGGCTATATTTTGGTTTGCAATTATTATAATCATGGAAACAGTGCTTTTGATACTTGGCTAATTAAGATTAATCCTAGTGGTAATTTATTATGGGATAAAACCTTTGGAGGGATTAACCATGACTATGGATTTTCAGTTTTACAGACATTTGATGGAGGGTTCGCCCTGGCAGGAAGTACTTATAATTTAGGGAACGGAGATGCTAATTATAGTGATCTCTGGCTGATCAAAACTGATCCAGAAGGGAATACAGTATCCTTTTCAGAATAAATTAACTGTTCATTTATAATAGAGTCTTATAAGATTTAATCGGAAAAACGTTATTTCAGCAGTAACATTTTCTTGGTCTGGCTAAAATTCTTAGTTGTCATTCTAGTAAAGTAAACCCCCGAAGCCATCTGTTTTCCATAATGGTCAGTCCCATCCCAGGTGACCGTATGGTATCCATAATCCTGTTCCTTGTTTAATAGAGTTATTACCTCCTGACCCAAAACATTATAGATAGAAAGAATGACCTTCGACCGCTTTGGCAGTGTGTAATTCATCTTAGTTATAGGATTAAATGGATTGGGATAGTTCTGTCCCAGGGAATATGCATATGGAATATTATCCAGTATTTTCTGGGTCATTCTAGCTACAAAGTCTAAATCACCGGCCACGAGTTTAAGATCATAAACAAGTTCTGAATCCTTAGAGATTGTTATTTCCTTCTCTAAGAATTCATAGGATATTTTACGTTCCTGGATATCAACAATAGCCATCGTCAATTCTCCAGGGATAGAACCTCTCAAATCTCCTGAAAGCAGTATTGTTTTTTCATCTTTATGTCCGTCCAAACGCAGGTTCCAGACACCATTGAGCTCATTGAAATCCCGTATATCCCTTATGTACTCATAGGATCCATTGCCATTTAGATCCGTGAGCAAAGAGATCCTATCATTAAGATCCGGGAATTTGGGAGTATCATAAATATCTAATGTATTATCTGCATGCTTACGGCGGCCGATCTCTGTTGCGTAATTAAAAAATGTTTCGCTTTCTATTTTTAAATTCAGATACCATTCACTGGTGGCGGCAATTCTTCCTGCAGATGAATCTGATTCTTTAAATGGAGTTAGGATCATAGTTGACGTATCAGCCGCATAAATAGCATAGCCATTCCAAGGATTTAATTCCAGTTGCCCATCACTCCATCCTGGTTTATCTAAATTACCATATGTGATCGGGTCATTTACTGTGCTGTCCTTTTCAAATTGCACGGGGAAAAAGAACGGGCTCCCAATCATATTCCATCCTGGTTTAAGCTGAACTACATGATTTTCCAGTGGGAGAGCTGAACTGGAATCTTCTTCAAAAACTACAGGTTCTTTGTACGTATGTTTAAACCAGTATGAACGTCCCGTTTCAATTGTACCAGGCGAAAAAAATTCTTCTTTTATGGGTTTCCATGAATAAAACACGTGTCCATCATTTAATTCTGAAGGAGCCAGGCTGGTATTAACAGGTTGTCCAGGCCAGGACATTAACTTCCACTCGCCTGCTTCTATACCATCAGGGTAATGGCTGTATGCATGATCCATGGACAACTCGCCACTATTGAACTGTATTTCAGGGGTTCTATATTCTGTTGTTGTGGAAT
>ERZ651768.643-NODE-643-length-26208-cov-3.398377_pt1 | contig 26208 bp, 19 predicted proteins | sample MGYA00514754_ERZ651768 | MGnify/ENA metagenome assembly ERZ651768
CTCGACTCCAAAAGTTCCTCAAGTTCGTCAACCACCTCCTCTCCCTGCCGGAGACGACGCTCGACACCATCAGCCTCAGTTACTGCGCTCCAATACTGCTCGTAGTCAATCTGCTCACCGGTAGAAGAAAGTCGGAGAACATGACCTGGCAAGAGTTTCTGAACGTCGACATAAATGCTTCGCGGTGCCGGTATATAACACCAACGCAGTAGCTGCATGAGCGAGACGCGATCAACCTCAAGCCGCCTGCCGCTTACAGCCCTAAACGCCTTAAGTTCTGAGGCGAAGACAAACTTGTTGTCAATCTTCCCGAAATACAGTGGCTTTTCACCAAAACGATCCCGTGCTAACCAAACCTCCAACTTCTTGGTATCCCAGACAACAAAAGCAAACATCCCGACTATCCGTCGAAGCGTCTCAGACACTCCCCATTCGGCAATCGCCTCGACCAGAATCTCTGTGTCGGAATGGCCCCGATACCCGCTAGCTGGCTGACCCAACTGGCGGAGGAGCGAGTCAGCGTTATAGAGCTCACCGTTATAGACGAGCACCCACCGACCGTTACGCGACCGCATGGGCTGGTGACCAGCTTCCGACAGGTCGATGACAGCCAATCGCCGGTGGCTCAGCGAGACCCGTCCCTCCGGGTCTGCCCATACTCCTTCGCCGTCCGGTCCGCGGTGCGCAAGTTCAGCGGCCATGCGCGTGGCAAACAACTGGAGTTCCTCAGGCCTCTCGCGGCCAGTGACATCCATAACACCACTAATGCCACACACCAGCCACTCCTCTCCTACCCATTAAGGCTGCAGTCCGGCCCTAGCATGCAGACTCGGTGTTGCCCTTCTCTATGTCCCGAAGAACCGAAACAAGTTGCGGTCGTCGGCGCCCAGAGAGGGGGTTGTCGCTGAACCAACACGTTTCGCGCATCTCCGCCTGAGTCCGACAGTTCACCCTATTGGTAGCTCGCTATACCCGCACACGTCGCAAATAGCCGCCCGGGGAGTTACTTAACATCAACTTATTATCAATCAGATTATCCACAATAAACTCTGGATGGTCTGAAAGAAATGCTGAAACAGCAGTCATTGGATTATCGCCTGGAGACCATGGCCGATCCGAATAGGTATTTGGCGGTAGAAACTCAATAAGCGTGTCAAACACAACGCAATAGCTTCCGACAGTCACCAGAGGCGCGTATACATCCAACTCAGCTGAAACATGCTGTGCTGTGTGGTGACTGTCAAGGAACACCATTACCTTCTCCGACTCTCGAGCACGAGTCCGAACCTCATCAACAACTTCTATCTCAACACTTGATCCCTCGATCATCGAAATCCTTCTGCTGAGGGGGTGCTTTTCGATAGCTGTACGGTTGTGCCGGCGAATATCGATATCAATACCGATAACTTCTGCATCACTCGGGCCACCACAACTCGAATTCAACTCAAGAACTGAGGCGGAAAGTATCAACGAACCTCCATGAGCAATCCCCGTCTCAATGATTAGATCTGGCTTGACCTCCCAAATAATCTCCTGGATTGCTAATATATCTTGTGGAAATTGAATAATCGGCCGACCTAACCATTCATAATGGTAGGAATACTTGTATTCAATCGACGCTTTGAGCCAGTCATTGGAAATCTGTCGAAATTCTCGATCCTTGCTCTGACCGTCAATCTGCTCACGGCGCTCGGCCTGAAATCGGCTAGCTGAATCCAACTTCCCCCTCCTGAGCGCTCGTCGCGGCTACCCCTTCCACGACCTCACAGATGACATCCATTTGAGTCTCAGTCATGTCATGAAAGCTTGGAAGATTGATGGATTCTTGTGCAAGTTGGCGTGCAGTTACGTTCTCTGGCCGCGCTTCAAACATCTCTAAACTCGAAAGTGGAGGAAAGAACGGTCTTGCATCAATACCTGCTTCTGTCAGTGAAGCACCCAGGATTTCCGCGATATTTGGACCATATCCCTCTAGCCGTATGGTCGGCATCCATGCGCCATTAGAACAGCCTTCCTGTAAAGGGTTCATACTCGCACCCGGCAGATCCCCCAACCGGTCACGGTAATACTCAAGAATCTGCTTCTTACGAGCTACCAAATCGTTTATTCGCTCAATTTGCGCGCATCCTAGTGCCGCTTGGATATTGGACATCTTAAATTTGAAGCCAATATATCGAGGTACAAACTGTCTCCATTCGTTCTGGTCCCTACCATGATTAGATAATGATAGAACTCGTTCGAATAGATCTGAATCGTTTGAAACCCACATTCCTCCTTCGCCAGTTGTAACTGTCTTGGTGCCGTGAAACGAAAACGTTCCGAAGCGGCCTCTACTCCCGGCCGCCGAACCATGATATGAAGAGCCGATAGCTTCCGCAGCATCTTCAATTACGGGAATCCCATATCGGTGCCCGATTTCAATGATCTGGTCTAGATCTGCCAGATTTCCATACAGATGTGTTGCAACTATTGCACGGGTCTGGGGAGAAATCGCTGCTTCAAGGGACTCGACAGAAATACACCACGTATCTGCACGTACGTCTACGAATATTGGAATAGCACCAGCGTGAACGATTGGTGCGACCGTAGCGATCCAGTTTGTATCGGCGAGTATTACTTCATCCCCGTTACCGATCCCTAAGCCTGCCAATCCCAGATGCATTGCACCCGTGCAACTTGAAGTTGCAATGGCATGGCGGACCCCGAGGTGCTCAACAAATTGCTTCTCGAACCGCTCTATGTATGAGTAGCAGGATTGGCCCCAGCCATTCGCAGCTGCATCAGTCGCGTATGAGATCTCTAGATCGGTGATTGAAGGTAGTGCATATGGAATTTTCATATTCACGGACAACTCCAAGCAGCTTCAACAATGAGTTCCGGTGGTGCTTGGCGCTGACGTGGTCGTAAATCCCAGACGACTTTTCCTAGTAACAGCATCAAACACCCCGCCAACTATTCGTAATCCACTCGCATTGACTATCTCGATCAGCAATTTCGGTTAGTTCCACCGGCCATTGAATCCTGATCGCCTCATCAAACGGATTGAGACCGCCATGAGCGAACGGGGCGTAAGCCTCATTGCAGAAATAGAGGAGTTCAGTGTTGTCTTCCATTGTCTGGTAGCCGTGTGCAAATCCCCCTGGTATCACGATCGTCTTCGTTTCGTCAGTGTCAAGAATCTCCGCGTGCCACTGAAGGAAAGTCGGCGAGTCTTTGCGGATGTCTACCGCAACGTCAAATGCTCGACCTCGAAGGCAGGTCACGGTCTTCGTCTCTTCGTGAGGAGCCTTCTGATAGTGAAGCCCGCGAACTGTTCCCTTCCTCGGGTTGGAGACATAGTTCACCTGCCGCACATTGGAGTCGACGCCTACCGATCTGATTATCTCAGAATCAAATACTCGACTGAATTCTCCACGGGTGTCGCCAACCGCTGTCCTTAGGAACACTCTTAGACCATCGAGATGCGAACTGACATGTTCAAACCCAGCAGATCCCATTACCTGGACTCCAGATACTCGGCTATCTGCCGACAACACACCTCAAGCATTGAGCCCCCTGCAATCCAGTCCTTTTGCCAAGCAACGGTTTGCTCAACCGCGTAATTGATTTCCCACTGGGGCAACCACCCCAGTTTTCCACGTGCCTTCGTACTATCGAGCCTTAGCGAATGGGTCTCCGAAGTTGCCGAACGCACAGGCTCTATCGCAACCGATGCCGGCGTTCCCCAAGCGGTTGCAGCCATCTCCGCCACTTGGGCTACCGTCAGTTCGCTCTCCGAGTCGGGGCCGAAGTTCCAAGCTGACGAATACCTCTCTCCCTCGCTTCCACAAAGTTCTTGAGCGAGCCTCAAGTAGCCATCAAGTGGTTCCAGCACATGCTGCCAGGGTCTAACTGCCTCCGGCATCCTAAGAACGACTTGGTCTCCTTGAGCAAATGCCCTAAGGCAATCAGGCAGTAGGCGATTCTCCGACCAATCTCCGCCGCCGATCACATTTCCCGCTCGCGCAGTAGCAATACGAAAGTTTCCTTTACCAGCCTGCGCTGATCGTCCAGCCAGAAAACTCGCGGCAACTAATTCCGTCGCGGTCTTACTCGCGCTGTAGGGATCTCGCCCACCGAGGCGGTCCGTCTCGACATACCGAATATCTGGGCCTTGGTCCTCATACACCTTGTCGGTCGTAACCACTACAACCGCGACTGGTTGCTCAAGTCTTCGGACTACATCCAGAAGGTTGACGGTCCCAAGGACGTTGACACTCCACGTCTCCCAAGGATCATCAAAACCTGTCGCTACCAATGGCTGCGCTGCAAGGTGCAGGATGACCTGCGGGCGCACTGTCCTGACAACTTCTTCCAGGTCCGAAGGGTTCCGAATATCGGATCGACAGTCAGACTTCAGGAGATTCTGGACATCAGCACACCTGAACAATGAGGGACTGCTTGGTGGATCAAGAGCAAAGCCGTGAACCTCTGCTCCGAGTGTCTCCAGCCAGATCGCAAGCCAACTCCCCTTGAATCCCGTGTGACCTGTCACTAAGACAGACCGGCCAGACCAGAACTCCGACCCAGTGCTCACCAAACCTTCCATGGGGCCTCTGCTTGCTGCCAAAGAGTTTCCAATCGGTTTCGATCGCGAATGGTGTCCATCGGCTGCCAGAAACCCTCGTGCACAAACGCTCTGACCTGATCCCTGAGAGCGAGTTCTTCGAGTACGTCAGCCTCCCAAGTGCTCTCGTCTCCGGGTATGTGCTCTATGCACCCGGGCCGGAGGATGAAGAACCCACCGTTGATAAACCCTCCATCACCCGGTGGCTTCTCGATGAAGCCTGTGACTCGTTCGCCATCAAGTTGGAGTGCCCCATAACGGCCGGGGGGTCGAACAGCCAAGACCGTTGCTAGTCGATCGTGTGCCTCGTGAAATGCAAGATGAGCAGGCATGTCGATATCAGCCAGACCGTCGCCATAGGTGAAGCAGAAAGACTCCGTGGGATCAAGATAGGACGAGACCCGCTTAAGCCGCCCACCCGTCATCGTGTCGTCCCCCGTATCAACCAACGTGACCTTCCAGGGTTCGGCATGTTCTTTGTGTATGTGCACCGAATTGTCTGACATGTTGATTGTCACGTCCGACATGTGCAGGAAATAGTTGGCGAAGTACTCCTTGATCATGTAGCCCCGATAGCCACAGCAAATTATGAAGTCGTTCAGCCCATACTCCGAGTAGATCTTCATCAGGTGCCAGAGAATCGGACGTCCGCCAATTTCAATCATTGGCTTAGGACGGAGGTGGGTCTCTTCGGCGAGACGGGTACCCAACCCACCCGCCAGAATCACTACTTTCATAGTTCTCTGCACTCCCCTAGGGCGCCGAGCCTGGGGTCGTCTCCTTCGTCGCCGCTAGCAGGACAACCTATCCGTTAGAGGCGCCGGTATCCGTTCACCCGCTAGGGACATGTCATCTAGTAGACCTATACGAGTCCCTATCGAACACCATACTGAGGAAGAATCATGCGTTCGATATAGCGCTTCTTATCAAATACGAGATAATTCTCTTTGTGAAAGAATCGCCAGTACCCCCACTCGACCAGCGTACAGTAATTCGTTTTACCAATAAGTCGACGAACCAGTCTAAGGCTAATCTTAAACGCAGCGCGACGAGTTTCAAGGCCTACCAACATGATTGTTGCAAACATTCTCCACCTGAAGCTTTTATCCATCGACCAATAACGGTCTAGTCGTTCTCTTAGGAGGACTAGGCCGGGAACGTAAATTCTCGGCAAGTAATCTCTGCCAGTAAATACCTTAAAGTCTTGTTCCCTGGTGTTCCAGTTTTTCCTACGGACGAACCTAAGAACCTGGTCGGGATTCGAACGAAATGCACCATTCGCCGCGAGTACCTGTAGCAGAGCAACGTCGGAAGCTACAGAAGATCGCAGGAGACCTGATGACCTGAGCGAAGACGACCGAAAGAGGCTATAGAGCGCGGTAGTTGGGAAGTTGGTGAACATCGTGTGTAGTCGTTTAACACCACGATCACCGATATCAATTCCCGTCACCTCAACCGAGTAAATGGGTTCATCTTCATCTTCGATGTAGACGACAGTGACCGGAACCGACGCGACAATGGAGGGATCCTCTTCGAGCAGTCGTACTCCGCTTGCTACGTCGTTGGGGTCCCTCAAGTCATCAGCAGCCGACCACATGAAATATTCACCAGTCGTGTTGAGAAAAGCTTGACTAAAGCTGAAAGAAGTCCCTTGATTCGATGGTGATCGTATATACCGGATCCGATTATCTGCTCTGGCTAAACGACGACAGACCTGTTCGGTCGTGTCGGTAGAACCGTTATCAAAGAATACGACCTCAATATTTTGATAGGTCTGATCAAGTATTGATCGGACAGAACGTTCCAAGGTATTGGCGGCGTTATATACAGGAATACCAACACTGACTAGCGGGAGTGGCGCGTCTGTCATCAAACTTTCCAACACTCTGAAGGATTTGGCACGCTACTACCTGCCTAAAGAACGCCGAGCGGATACGGAACGGTAGCCGGATTTTGGTAGCCGCTTCTCAGATTGACCAACCTTCCTCCGGTAACCCTCCGGAGCACGAAAACTCACCTGTAACCCCTCAAAGCGAGCTCCTTTGGAGGCCATCACGCCAAAGCATGAGGGTGAGTCCACTTCGCGTACGCCTCTTCGTGAGCTTCTTTCACTACGATCAGCCACTGCTAGGTGACCCCTCTCATTACGATCGAGCCGACACAGGGCTACGGAGGTTTGGATATGAGCGCAATACGAGACTCCGTTGCCGTCGTGACAGGTGGCGCTGGGTTCATCGGATCCCATCTCTGCGACCGGTTGATCGACACAGGTAACGAGGTCGTTTGCGTCGACAACCTGGTTGGCTCTGGTGGCTCGGACCGCAACATTAAGCACCTTCTGGGCCAGCCAGGGTTCACCTTTGTACAAGAGTCGATTGTCGACTGGGCATCAACACCGAACTTGGACGGTGTCGACTACGTATTTCACCAGGCGGCCGCGAAAAATACCGTGTCCATCGAAGACCCTGTCCGAGACCTCGAGGTGAATTCCCTTGGGACGCTGAAACTGCTACTCGCAGCAAAGGACGCGGGGATTAGAAAATTCGTCCATGGATCCACCGGATCCGTATACGGTGAACTCCAACACAGCCAAGACGAACAGCATCCGAAAAATCCTGCGTCTTTCTACGGTGTCTCTAAACTCGCCGGCGAGTCTTACTGTCGGATCGTTGCCGACATGTACAACCTCGATTGCACGATCTACCGGTACTTTCACGTTATTGGACCCCGTCAGGACGCTAGCGACACAGGCGGCGTGGTACCGATCTTCATCCGGCGATGTCTCGACGGCCGACCACTCACCATATTCGGCACGGGTAACCAGCTGCGCTCCTTCACATCGGTTCACGACGTGGTTGAAGCAAATCTACTGGCGGCCTACCTCGGTCCGAGAAGCAACGGAACCTTCAACTGCGCATCTGCTATCCAGGTATCGATTCAGGAACTTGCCGATTTCGTCATCAAGAAGATGTCGCACACCGGTGAGATCGAGTATGAGGACTGGAAGCCAGGGGACATCATCAACTTTGACGTCAACAACTCCGCAATTCGAAACCTTGGCATGACATTCAACCGCGACTGGAAATCGGTTGTGTGTGACGTCATCGACTCGATGAACAACTAATCAACCGTGCACCACTGTGGGGATCTGCACAAACCAATGATTTGTCCCGGACGTAGCATCTGACCGGGCTGGCGGGTAGGGCATGGAACGACAAGTTCCCGCCACCACACGACTCTAGGCTGTTGCTATCCAACTCCCCGTGGACGACTTCTATCCGATACAAACACCGATGTGTAGGCGGCCATGCTTGACTCTTTGAGACGACGCCTGTCCTTCGCCCGTCCCATCGTCTACTGGTTTCGGAGACATCGCGAAGGCCTCCATGAACGGAGAGGGCCACGACGACTTATGAAGGAAGCTCGTAGCCGGCGACGAAGGCGCCGTATTCGACGAATCATTACTACCCGACGATCTCTCGTCGATGAGTTATCCCGTCGTGACGAGGGCTACGAGCAGCGGATTAAGGAGTTGGAGAGCGATCGTTGGTCGTTTCTGGGGTCCATACCTGCAGCCACGTCTCCGCGGCAGCCCCTTAAGATCCTTCGCTCGGAAATCGTCAAGTTTCAACGTCATAGTTACGGCAACTACCGGCCAGGGAATGCTGTCTGGGCCGCCAAGTGGGAAGCAAACCCTCGACAACGTGTGGTCATGTTCAGTCGCCAGGACACAGCGGGATCGCTCTACAAGTGGGCTGACGCGGTTAACACCTACACACCATGGGCGGTGCGTTTAGCCGTCTTCGAACCTCATGCCTTTGGCTTCCCGACGGACCTTGTGTTTCCGCACCCGGAATACGCCGACTCAGACCTGGAGCGTTTACTTTCCGAATCGACGGTTATCCACCTCAAAGACGAATCTGCCTTCTTGGATGGCAAACTCCACCTCCCACGAGATTTCCTTAGTCGCCATGGCAAACCAATGGTCTTTACGCATTACGGCGGGAGTTCCCGGCAATACCAGCACTTACCGGACTACCAGTCATTCGTCCTGAACTTCGATGCTCGGATAGCGCTTACTCCCGATTTATTATTTTCCTGGTTCAACGGAACCTATATTCCCTTAGCAATTGATATACGCAATATTCCCAACCAGTGGCAGCCAGGAAATCTTCTTTGCCATTCACCTTCGAACGCCAAACGACATGGCACTAAAGTCATCCAGAAGGCCGTTGAACTGGCCCAAAGTCAATCTGACATCGATTTTGACCTGATCCAAGGTCTCTCACATCAAGAATGCCTAGAGAGAAAGAGACGAGCAACCCTCTTCTTCGACCGAGTGGGACGAGAGCTTCGAGAAACCTATGGAACTTCTGAGGTCATCGGGTGGCATGGAAACTCGGCGATTGAGGCGGCGGCTTATGGGATCCCAACAATGTCCCACCTAGCCGATTGGGCGATTGATGCAGCACGGGAATCACTAGGTTCTCTAATGGATTACAACGCCGTCATAAACGTTGGTCTAGAGGTCAAAGAAATACGCGATCGTATTCTCTGGTTTTTCAACCTCCCAGAAGAAGAACAGCAGGTTTTATCGAATCAGACTCGCACCTGGATCGAAATGCTACACAGTTATAAAGCAACTGGTCCCGCACTGGCAGGAGTTTATGATTCAATTATCTGAGGAGTTCCTGACTCCACAGATAACTCTCCCTAATAGAGCCGGGCGTAGGCTTCCTCGTAATAACCAATAGTTTCTTGTAACCCCGCTTCTAAGCCCCATTGGAGTTCATAATCCAGATGCGTCTTAAGTAGCGCGGGATCTAGCGAAATGTCTACATGGTGTTCCCCAGGCCTCATGGGTACGAACTTGCGCTCCACAGGGCGGCTCCACACTTCTTCAACAACATCAATGATTTCATTAACAGAACTACCTCTATTCGCACCAATGGGTATTACCAACCCACCAAGATCTTTATTACTAACAATCGCTCGGGCAAAGGATTCTGCGACATCGCCAACATAAATGTATTCTGACCGCTGTTCACCGTTACCGTATATCTCAATTGGATTACCTTTTAAAGTCTCCATAAAGATCGTTGGAATAATCTTTTGATAGTTGTAGGGTGCTTCCTTTGGCCCGTCCAACCACCGCTCTCTTGACCCATAGATATTTCCCAGTTTGAGACAAACAGCTTCTACGCCATAGTTGGTTGAGAACAGTTCTGCGAACTTTTCGATTGCCGCCTTAGTGATCTTATAAGGATTAAGCCAAGTGACATCTGGGGTGGTTGGTATCACTACTCGGCCGACTCCGTGCTCTCTGCATTGCTTAAGTAACTTAACCGTGCCAATGACATTTACTAGCGCGACTTCCTCCACATCATAAGTAGTAATCGTTTCACTAGTACCAAGAATAGCCGCCAGATGAACGACTCGATCCATTGTCGCTACCAGGTCACTCAGTAGATCATCTGAAAGTACACTTCCCTCGATGAACCTATAGTTTGAGTGTGTCGCCAGAGATTTGACTTCCTCACTCTCCCATAGATCTAGAACCGTTACATGGTGTTCATCGGCTATTAGTCGATCAACAATGTGGCTCCCAATGAATCCGGCTCCACCCGTTACAAGTATGTTCATGCTTAGTTCTTTCCCGCGAAACGAAAACTTATAGATTGGTAAAGTAGAACTTGGATAGGCGCGACATGCACCGTCCCGGTAGTCGAATGTGAGTTCTTCCCCGGTCAGGGATCCTACCTTTCCTCTACCCGCGAGCGGTCCCAAACCATAGAGCTCACCCAACTGTGGCTGAGAGCACTCGGCGGCACTACCTGCAGCGTCGCGCCACCATTGCTCCGCTACTCAATTGTGGAACCTACTCTTACGACCCGATGGCCTACTAGGTGGCCTACTAACCATATTTGGTCATCTTGGATGCAGGCACCCAGTGTTCAATAAACGGATGTTGGCACTTCTTGCCGTGTCGCGGCCACTGCTCAGCGGCCGATCGCCCACGGGTCTGAACCTGGAATCATGAGGAAATCAGTGACTAATAGAGTCGTGCTGCCATTCAGGTGATGAGAACCCAATATCCCCGGCACGCCCTCAATGGTAAGTCGATCGATTTCCCGTTCCTCATAAGCCGATGGTGAGAGCTCCACGATCTTGGCCAGGCTAAAGCCTGCGCCATATTGATCGAACCCCTGGCTTTGTCTGACTCGGATAGGAAGACAACCGTCCCCGTCGAGGATTCCGCCATTACGTGCATTGCAATTATCAACCAGGACAGGGTTGAGAGGATGCGCCTCCCAACGACCGTCTAGAGGCGAACTACTGAAGAACACATGAAGGGCGACATCGCGTGCGTTACCCGCTTCAATCGGAATACCACAGAGCAGCCACCACAGGCCGTCGTATTCGAAGACAAGCGGATCGACTGCTGCTATGTCTTCGAGACAAGTTTTGACAAATCGCCACTTCATCGGAAATGAATCGCATACATAGAGCCTCAGCTGGCCGGCGGCCTCAGTCTCTGGAACCATATATAGACGTTTCTCAAACTCGAATACGAAGGGAAACGACATGTGGAATTCCTCACGTATGACCGGTCCAAGGATCTCATATCCACCATCTTCGTTGAGTTCGATCGCAGAAATACACCCGTACCCTTGGTCGTAACGAAACTCTTCTACGAAACAGATAGTTCTGGCATCGTGCCTAATCACAAAAGGGTCAGCGAAATACTTTCCGGTTGGGTTGGCAATTATATTTGCACCCCTTATGTCGGAAAGCTTCTCGGCGTCGCCGATATAACCGACATGCCATTCTGGATCTACCGCCCGGGGTTTACTAAAGAGCCGAGTCACGATAGACCGAAGAACCAAAGCCCCGACGTAGCGAAACATTGTTCTGATCCCAGGAATATCGAAGGTGTCGTTCTCTTCGGAGGCTCGGGCGACCCGAAATTCTTCTCTCCGATCCAACCTGCCAGTTTCCAGATAGTCGATAAGTAGTAACTCAAGTTGACGGTGAGCAATTCGGCTGACATCCACCCGATTTCTCGTAACTGAAGGCCGAGTAGCCACTGAGCCCTGTCGACAGAGACGCGCAGGCTCGTCAGGTGTGGACCGACTCTCAATCACGTAGGTCGTTGAGGGTGATTGGCATAACACTGCAAGGGCAAGCTGACTCCAGTCTCGATGACCTCCGGGGCCATAACCGAGGCGGACTAGCCCATCGGCAGAACGCGGAAGAGCTTCATCTATCACTGTCGGGATCCCCGAGCCGATTACAACCAGATCGAGATCAACGAATCCAGCAGGGGACACGAAACTGACTTCAGGATCAGAATTCGACCGTTGCAAGTCTGCCTGAACCACTCCCCCCCCAACCTGAGCGGAGCCGAGCGCCTGGCGAAAGTCCGAAGAGAGGCATCGACCAAGCCATGCCTCAACTCGTACCCAAAAGTGAAATAGTCGTTGACGGATAACCGTTATCGGCCCATCTCTGACCGTTCTCGTCTGGCACCGCGGTTCCAATGCAGCGGCAAGGTCACCGTCTTGGAAAACTAGCGGAACTGTTTCTACATCGTCACGCTGGTTCAAATTCTGGATTAGATCAGCCATCGGTTGATAGCAATCCAACGACTGCAGAAGAAACCCGACCCGCTTCATACCGAGGGGACGGACGACGAACTTGGCTTGCCTACAAACCAATATCGTCGAGACCCGTGCCAGAACCCGGCAAACCAAACTGATGCTCGAGATGCCTTGCGCAGAGGAGACATCTTGTCCCCGTTGAACTCGCCGGAGTAGTCCCGATCTCGGAACATCAGCGTCCCCCAATCGGGCGACGCCCAGACCGGGATAGGACACGCCCAAAGTTTCTAGATGACGCTTCCTTGGAGAACTTCAGCACCAGTCCAATTCTCCTAATTTCGATCAATGGATATGGGAGGTTTCTACACACGCTAGGAGCCCCAAAGTCCTCAACCTCATCGAACTTGCACCCCATTCGGCTCCGAGATCGCCAGTGTCGATACTGCGAAATCACCTAACGGACGTGTGACTACCTGTTCTGCTCGCTGTTCTGGAGCATCGGAAAGCGGGTCACTAGAAACTCACGCTCCAACTGAGTGACCACGGTCGGCGACATCACCTCAAGCGCATGGGTACGCGCCCCCGACCCAATCTTCGCTGCGCGTGATGAATCGCTCAACAACGCCAGGGCTCCCTCCCCCATAGCAGCAGTATCTCCAAGGGGAACTAGAAGACCAGTCGTGCCCTCGGTGATGAACTCGGCATGCCATTCACAGTCATAGGCCACTATTGGCGTGCTGCTCAACGCTGACTCCACCAGGGCCCTTCCAACGATGGTTGCGAGGATTACGTCGGCATCGGCCAATAACTCGGCAACCCACTGTTGTGGTCGATTTCCAGCTAAGACAAGGGCATTGGTAAGAGCATGCCGTTCCGCCAACTGGAGCAGGTGTTCTCTCAGTGAGCCATCTCCAGAAATAACACATACCGCATCGGGAAAGACGCTCCGAACAACCGCAAGAACTTCCACAACGTCCGTTATGAGTTTTTCCGGTTCCAGTCGACTTATCGTCGCGATAAGCGGCCGATCGCCAATCCCAAGTTCTTCGCGAATACTTTGGCGATCCTTTGGGTCACCGAAATGCACTGGGGAAAGAAGATTGCCGTAGGGAACAACAGAGACCCGCCCCCGCGGAGCTCCGTGGCTTACTGCGAATTCAAGATTGTCGATACTTGGAGCAAATAACTGATCTGCTCTAGAAACGACGAACGCCAGGATACGAAGTTCAAGCCAGTAGTGCGGAATCAACCTCGGATAGGCCAGAAGACCACCAGTCGACTCGTACCTGAAGTCACCATTCGATCGGACGCGCACCACGAACGGAAGCCGCGCGCACCGGGCGACCAGATATCCGAGCAGTCCGAGATAGTACGGATCTGTAGACCGAACCATCGAGACCGCACCGGTCTTGATTAGGTGCCGTACGTGTCCAATTAGGCGCACCTGCGAAACCGCAAAACTTGTGCGCGGAGTCGATGTCGAACCGCGGCCGCCCGTTACCGAAACCTCAATATACGTGTGTCGAGAATCGATAGTGCTCACACGAATCCGCTGAGAGACCCCCTGCCCCTCCTCCGCTCCAACCAAAGGATGGACGGTCCACACCTGCCCGAATAGGTCACCACACTCATTGGATTTCAACGCGTGCTCAAGTCCCCGGTCGCGGATCTGGTCAAGCGTGTAGGAGGCATCGAAGACCAAAAGGCCTGGTAACCGATCTGCCGACTTGACTCGACTTCCCCGCAGGCAAATCAGAACGGCAATGCCTCCGAAAACAACAGTGGCAGCAGCTACAAAGGCGTCCAGTAGGGCGACGACACGACGAACAACCTTGATGGGACCACCACCTGAGAGGAGACAAATGAACTACGGCCGCTCCAACTGACGAGACGCCGGGCCGTTGATCCTAAGCCGAACGGGGCCCCATCAACGAGAGGTGCCCCCGGCTATCCGAAATCACTATCGGCACGCAACCATTTCCCATAACACGAATCCCTCGGACTGGCCGCCAAGCCCGTGAGCGACGAGATAAGCAGGAATAGACCCACGCAAACCTCTGCAAGACAGCGGCTCCCAAAGCATTCAATAGGCCTGCGCACACGTCTCATAGGGCCAGTTCATGTCCCAGAACCAAGCTGGAGAAATATCGTTTCAGACCACTGGTCTGCGCTCAGCACTCCACGTCCGTCGTAAACCAATCGAACTCCCGGGAGGTCAGTGGCCGACAGTGAGCGATACTCGTCGTGATCAGACTGAAGAACTGCAACGTCACATGGCTCCCCCAGCTCGTAGGCCTCGTAGCCAAGAGATCCAAGTTCGGTCAAGTCGTACATCGGATCATGGACTAAGGCGGTAGCACCGCGGAAGGTGAGTTCGGCGACTAGGGGGCCTACGCCCGAGAACGAAATTTCTTTCACGCCACCCCGATACGTTGCTCCTAGAACAACAACGCGTAGCCCGGAGAGGTCACCTAGGCAACGCTGGATTGAATCCACCGCGTGTACTGGCATCCCCTCATTGACCTTGATTGACGCAGCAGGAAGAACTGCTGTCGGGTCGTTTGACAGATAGAACTTCGGATACACGGGAATGCAATGGCCTCCGACTGCAATGCCAGGTCGGTGGATTGCGCTGAACGGTTGACTGTTCGAACCTTCAATCACCTCGTAGAGGTCAATTCCATGCCCCTCGGCGAACCGCGCGAACTCGTTTGCAAGACCGATGTTTACGTTCCGATAAGTCGTCTCTGCGAGCTTCGTGAACTCTGCAGCTTCGGTAGACGCCATCGCCCATACCCCGTTGGGTTTTGGTAGGTCATCTCGCTCATCAAACTGGAGGATTTCCTCGTATAGATCAACACCCCGGCGGGTGCTCTCCACATCGGTCCCGCCAACCAGCTTTGGATACCGCCGTAGGTCGGTGAATACCCTTCCGCAGTAGACCCGCTCTGGTGAATATGCCACATAGAAATCCTCCCCCAGACGCAACCCGGAAGCCGCCGCCAATGCAGGGGCGAGTCGTTTCGTCGTCGTAAACACCGGCATGGTGGTCTCAAAACTCACGATGGTTCCCGGCTGAAGGCCGGCTCCTATTGCGCCGGTCGCTTGATCCAGTTGGCCAAAGTCCGGACGCGACTGCGCGTCAACCAACAGGGGCACGATAACGATTACAGCGCTACTCGCTGACACGGCCAAGGTCGTGTCCGTCGTCGCCGTTAGTCGTCCATTTTGAATGACCTCTTTGAGCCTGTGTGCCAGTTCAGATTCTCCTGGAAATGGCTCACGACCAGCATTGACCTGATCAACTACCACCCCCGAAATGTCGGCACCACGCACACGGGCGCCTCTACTCGCTGCTTGAATAGCTACGGGGAGGCCGATCTTCCCAAGGCCAACTACGCACAGATCCATCAACTGCCCTCGGCGGATGGGAGATCGACTGTCCTGCCAGATTCGGCGGACCGCAGGCAGGCTTCTGCCACCTCCAGCGCCAGACGACCCTCACGCAGCGTGACCACCTCTTGCCGTATACCCAACACCGCATCACGAAATGCCTCGATCTCGGCAACCAGTGGTTCCGGCTTGGGGATCGCGTACCTGATCACATCCCCCTCGGTGACACCTCTCGTATGAAGAAGAGCCCCCCAGTCGGTGCCTGTCTCGCCATTCGCCCAATAGGTGAGATCGGCTGTCGCGGTATCAGCGATAAAGGTTCCTCGTTCTCCAGTGACCTGAACAGTTCGCTCCTTGAATGGGCTCAGCCAGTTGACCAAGTGATTCCCCACTACGCCCCCAGAAAAACGCGAAGTGATAGAAGCTAGGTCCTCATATTTTCTACCCATCCGGTGAGCAACTTGTGATGAGACCGCCACGATCTGTTCGCCGACCAGCCACATGGCGAGATCAATGTCGTGTGTTCCTAGGTCCCTTATCACGCCGACATCAGTCACTCGGGCAGCGAACGGCCCTTGTCGTCGGGTTGAGATCTGATACAGATCTCCGAGATCCCCGCCGCTAATCCGATCCCGCATACTGCGGATCGCTGGATTAAACCGTTCGATATGGCCAACACATCCAACTACCTCAGCCTGATCGAAGGCATCAATCAATTGGTCTGCCTGACCTACATCGCTAGCGATCGGCTTCTCGATCATGGTGTGGACCCCAGCCTCAGCTAGGACCAGGCCACTCTCAAGGTGAAACTCAGTCGGGCTAGCCACTACACAGCAGTCAATACCTGCTTCCACAAGTGCGTCGACAGAACGAAAGATGGGAGTGCCCCCTAGGACTCCGTTCGGATCTCCGGCCGGATCGAACACTGCAACAAGGTCCATCCTTTCCACTGAGCGAATAACCCTTGCGTGGTTCCGCCCCATTTGACCAATCCCGATGAGTCCGACCTGCAGGGTTGTCATCCGTTCACCGCTTCGATGATTCGCTCTAGGTCGGTTCCAAGGAGTTTCGGATGGACCGGAAGCGAAACGACTGAAGCTGCCGCTCTCTCGGTTTCTACAAGTACATCGTCTTGGCAAAACGACGGAAGTCTGTGTACTGGGTTCTCGTAGTAGATCCCACTCTCCACGCCCGCCCTCTCTAGACGATCAACAAGGCTTTTTCGGTTCTGTGACCTCACCGTGTACTGGTGGTAAACGTGGCGCACGTCGCCGACGCAGGTTGGCGTGATCACACCCTCCAGACCCTCATCGAAGACGGCTGCATTGCGGCGTCTGACATCAGTCCAGTCAGGCAGCTGTTCAAGTTGGACACGGCCTATGGCCGCCGCAATATCGGTCATCCGGGCATTAAAGCCCACAAGTTCATTTTGGTGGCGGACCTCCATACCTTGGTTTCTCAGCAATCGGACCCTTCTGGCCACTGCGGCGTCCTCCGTAACGACCATCCCACCCTCACCCGTCGTCATATTTTTTGTCGGATAGAAACTAAATGCGGCAACGGAGCCGTAGCACCCAACGGGTACACCTGCAGATTCAGCAAGGTGGGCCTGCGCAGCATCCTCAAAAACAGCCAAGCTGTGTTTTCGGGCAAGTTCGCATAGACCTGTCATCTCGGCGGGATGTCCAAAGAGATGAACGGGCATGATTGCCGCCGTCCGAGAGTTGACCACCGCAGCGGCCGCCTCCACTGACATGCAATAGGTTAAGGGGTCGATATCAACAAAGACCGGCGTTGCGCCCGCCAGAACCACTGCGTTCGCCGTGGCAGCAAAGGTGAAGGATGGAACGATGACCTCATCACCTTGACCAACTCCGGCGGCCAGGAGTCCCAGGTGGAGAGCTGATGTCCCGGAGTTCACCGCAATGCAATGGCGTCCCTGCACGGTGTCCGCGAACTCTTGCTCAAACTGTGCCACTTCGGGGCCCTGAGCGAGCATCCCTGACTCCAGAACGCGTATAACAGCCTCCTTCTCGGGAGTCCCCACCATCGGTGCCGTAAGGGCAATCACTGAATTTCCACCTAAGGACTTACATACACCAAGCGGCTGCCTTCAACTTCATACCGCTGGTCAGTCTCCCGGCAGATCCAACCGCCCGCAGATTCGGTCAGACGGTGCCCAGACCGCCCAACCCAGCCAATCTGCCTGGCCGGGTTGCCGACAACTAGTCCGTAGTCTGGAACATCTCGCACAACAACCGCTCCGGCACCAACAGTCGCCCATTCGCCGACTGTTACGCCGGCCAGCACAACGGCACATGCCCCGATCGATGCGCCGGTTCCAACAGTTACACCCTCGGCGTTCCAATCGTTAGCCGACTTGAGCCGACCAGATGGGTCCGTCGATCGCGGGTACCGATCGTTAGTAAGGACTGCGCCCGGTCCAATGAACACATTGTCAGCCAGCACAGCTGGTTCATACACGAGTGCGTAATTCTGCAATTTTGAATTGTCACCAATACGGACACCTGGCCCGACATACGCGCCACGCCCTACAACACAGTTGGCTCCAATAGCAGCTCGCTCTCTCACTTGAGCCAGGTGCCAGATCATGCATCCGTCAGCCAGCAGAGCGCTCACGTCGACATCTGCAGTGGGGTGAATGCGAGCCTCAACCACGATTCCCACAGTACCTTCTTCCACTGTGGCTTCGATCTTCAGAGACCTTGGAGCAGACGCGATACCACCATCATTCTCCGGACAAGAATGCCTTTGATGGATGTGGGGAACGGGTGAAATCGATATGAGGGAAAGATGCGATGGCTGACCCGGAAGTTCTGCTTTCAGGGGTATTGCTGAACACACCGATGGGCGGAGCCCTTCGACACAACGCTGAACTCCTCCCCCGTGTAGCAACACTTCTCGAATCGGCCGGGGGAGGGCTCTCAGTAATGGAAGGTTCTAAGCCAGTTAGTTTTCCACTTCCAGCTTCAGTTAGACGGCTGCCAACTCGGGTTCCCGCAAATCCCAGACTCTTACGTGTCGCTTCGGAAGGATTTATGCTCCGAAATCTCCTTGATCAGTCCAGCCGTCGCTTCGATCTAATCCACTTTGCTCACATACCGGTTCCGCGGCGCCTGCCACTGCCCTTTACTCTGACTCTCCACGATATGCGATCATTCGAACTCGCTGAAGCCCCCAAGACTGCACGCCTCGTCGCAAAGGAGTTGCATCGATCAGCCGTTAAACGAGCCTCCCTGGTAGTTACCGTCAGCGAGACGGTCGCCGCAGCTCTGATGAAAAATTTCGACATCAGCGATGATCGAATTCGCATTGTTCCAAATGCTGGGGATCATTTTGCGGTTCTACCTCGCCGATTTGATTGCGACGCGCCAATCCTTCACGTCGGCCATTTGGAACGGCGCAAGAACATCGAGTTGCTCATCCGAGCGATTGCACTTGACGCTGGACTGCCACCGATCTCTCTGGCCGGCATACCAAAGGATGACGAAGAGGAGCGCCTCAGGAGGCTTGCCGAAGATCTGGGGGTCTCGAAGCGGGTGACTTTTCTTGGGCGATTTGATGAGAGCGAGCTGCCCGAGCTCTACTCAAGAGCAGCCTGTGTCGCGATCCCCTCGAAACTGGAGGGCTTTGGCATAGGTGTACTTGAAGCGCAACTTGCCGGTGTCCCGCTCTGTATTTCACATGCTGATGCTCTCAACGAGGTCGCTGGTTCCCACGTTCCTCGGTTTCACCCCGAAGATCCGGCGGATTGTGCTCGAGCAATACGAGAGGCGTTATCTCTTCCGACAGACCAGATCGAGTTGAACCGCGCTCAAGCAACTCGATTTAGTTGGGATCAGTCTGCCGAAGCCTTTCGCGATATATGGGTCGAAGCAGTATCCCTCGCGGCTCGGTAGCTCCCACCCAAGCAACTCGTCTTCTCAGTCCTGGTAGGTGTCCTTAACCGCTGGCTCAGCAACCTGTTTGACCTGGCGTAGCACAGAGAGCGGCGTGTTTCGATGCCTCCTCGTTACCAAGAAAGTCGTAGATCTCGCTGACGACCTGCCACACCGACAGAGTCCTATCACCAAGGGCCTCATGGTTTGCCAGCAGTTGGTTTGCACGCTCCTCGCTACCGGTCTTTGCGAAGAAGCCTGCCGCCTCAACCAGCACACCAGCCCCATGGGGGTCCAGTCGGACGGCACGCTCAAACCATTGTCCAGCCAGATCTAACCGGTTCAACCGTATTGCTGCCCTGGCAACCTGCACCGCGGCGAACGCATTCCCAGGCTCGAGGCGAGCAACCTGTTGACGCTCTTCGAAGGCCACTTCATGCAACTCGCTCTGTTCATGCAGATCTGCCAATCGTTCTAGATAGAGGCTGTTCCGGGGCTGCAAGTCGATCGCGTTCTGAAACTCTTCAACTGCCAAGTGCGGGTTCCCTCTCTTGAGGGCCTCTTTGCCCTGGTAGGCGGCCATATCGGCCCTTAAAGGTGCCGATAGTGGCCCAAGCGCAAGCAGAAACACGGCAATCAGTCCGGCTCCCACGACCCACTGGCGATTACCAGTCCGTCGTGCCTTTCTCCACGGCATCTTCAATGCCGGCAACGACCCTTGCACTCCACCAGCCAGGAGAATGCCGCCAAGAATCCACTGCGTGAAGACAAGTCCAGGTACATCAATCGAAACGCTTGCCTGGACCTGATAGCCGAACCATGCAGCCAATACGGCCCCATAGAACTGTCGAGATCCACCTTTGGCCTTCCGGACAGCCTGCACCCCGAAATAACCGACGACCAGGATGATCCCCACATAAGTAATGGCCAGAAAGATGCCACCACCACTCATGATGCCGAGTGGGACGCTGTGTGCCGCATCCGCGTGACCGGACTCCAGACTGACTGCCCGTTCGAGCGAGCGGTGTGCAGTGAAGTAGTTCGAGTAGGTCTCAAGGCCGGTGCCAAAGATTGGGTTCGTCTTGAAGACCGAAAGAGCTACCTTCCAGTACTCGACACGATTGGATAGCCCGCTCTCGACCTCTTCAATTATTCGACGGAAGAGGAAAATGCCTGCGACCGTCCCGAGGGAAAGTGTGGCCCCCAGCCACAGCCACGGCCGTCCTGTCGCAGTTCCCAAGCGACCGTTACCGTCGGTGCCGGACACACGTTTATCCAACTTGGTGGCGAAACTCGCGCAGGCTGCCATGGCTGCCATAGCCCCCAGAAGAAGACCAACGCCGGGATCATCGAACAGAATCGGTAGGCCTCCAACAACCACCGCTACCGGCAGAACCACAAGGACTGCAACTGGACGACCGCTCTCGCGTCCAAACACCCAGTTGACGAGGACACCGACTGCAACAAGCGCTGTCACATATCCCCCAGCTGTGCCCATGTAGGACAGTGCCACTATGGACGCGCCGATCGTGGCCCCCGATACAACCTTGACGAGCGGTTGGTGGGTTGATCCGAATGGGACCCAGACCAGCAGTGGCAGGGTGAGCGCTACGAACCCAGCTGAAAAGTTTGGATTGCCAAGTGTCGAAAAGACGGGGCCGTAGTACTTGTCGGCCTCCAGGACGGCCCACGACCATGGATCCAACCCATAGGCCTGAAGCAGCGCGTACGCGACAACAGCCATGTGGGCAATGATGAAGGCCTGCACCAACGGCTCCAGAGAACGACGCCTTCCGAGACGGAAGACGGCGTGGAGAAGTCCGATACACAGTCCGTAAGTAATGGCACCAGCCCCTCGTACGGTAAGACCCGTCAGAGCAACCCAGGTCTGGCTCGAGAGGACTGAGGTAACGGCCAACGCCGTCAGGAAACCGACAGAAGCCACTGAGACAACTGTGGGTCCGCGTTCAATGCCACCGGTGACCGCTATTCGATAGAGGCCTACCAGTAGCACGGCAACCGCCACCGTCCACAAGAGCACAGCTTGTGAAACGACGAAGACTCGAAGCGACTCCGGGAAGAAGAACGTCGGGACCCCAACGATTGCAACGATAAGCAAGGCAAGAAGGAGGCGGTCTCCGGGCGCGCGCCCACCGCTCAGCGTTCGTGCTGTCACGGCGGCGATGTTAGGACACAGGCGGGTGTAGCCCGGGCGGTGGCCCCGCGTGTCATCAAGACATCCCTTTCGTAAAGTCCTGACCAACCCGCTGTCGCTGCCCCATAGAGAATTGGTTCGTCAGCTGAACTCAGGCCAAGGCGCGAATTAGGAAGGCTGCCATCTCGGCCCGGGTGACAGCCCGGTCCGGGCAGAACGAGGTTGCCGAACAACCTGAAGTGACGCCACTGGCCTCCAATGAAGCGATCTCGGCCTCAAAGAAGTGGCCCCCAACGTCGGAGAAAGGTCTACTTCCAACAGGAGAAAGGTCAAAGCCGCGGACGAGGAAGGCTGCCATCTCGGCCCGGGTGACAGCCCGGTTCGGGCAGAACGAGGTTGCCGAACAACCCGAGGTGATTCCACTGGCCGCCAATGAGGCGATCTCTCTTTCGAGAATATGACCGTCGTCGTCGTCAAACGGGTTGCCCATGGACGTGGGAAGATTCAAGGCCCGTACGAGGAAGGCTGCCATCTCGGCCCGGGTGACAGACCGGTCCGGACAGAAGTCAGCAGGATTACAGCCACGAGTAATGCCCATGGCGTCGAGACCCAGGATCTCGCCCGCGAACAGGTGGCCTGTAGGCACATCACCGAACCGGGGGGTAGCGGTGATGCTGAAGGTCGTGGATCTCAGGCTGAGTTTCAAACGAACTTCAACAGCGCTCACGAGATCAGTAGCGGGTCGACCCGACCGGATGCCACTGATGGAAACTGTCCGGGCACTACCGGAGTCGTTTTGCTGGATGACCTTCATGTCTGAGACCCATGAGAACCCAAAGGACTCCGCGAGGGATGCCTGAGTAAATCCGGCAGCCCATGAGTTGTGTGGATTGGCGGCAGGGTCTGCGAGAGAAGGGCTGTCAAAAACAGCAGTCAGATAGGGGTGATCGGTCCCACCAAATACGTCGCTGTAGTTCTCGGTCCAACCACCCGATGACGAGTGAAAGAGAGCGAGAGCCGCCGATCCCTGGTAGGAGACAATCTTCCCTGTTGTGGTCTCTACTGCGTTAGTCCATATGGGGTGGGCCTCTTCACCAGCCTTGCCTCGGTAATTGGGGTCGGGCAAGCGGTCGGTTAGGTGGCAGTTGCATTTGGTTCGGCGGGCCGTATCAAACTCTGCCTCAGGACCCAGGTTGAGCACGGTGCGGACGGTTAGCGACCGTGATGCAACCACCTGAGCCTCGATGGCCGCCACCGCCCACGAGTCCGGAACCTCCGAGAGGCCCCGCAGGTAGTCCTCAATGTCGATCTCAAGGACAAGGTGAATTCCACTACCGGAAGGTGTGTCGCGAAGCCGGAGCGTCCCGCGGTTGTAGGACCGGGCTTTGAAGGGGATCGACACGCCCGTCTGGTCCTCCACTGATCGGATAGACGCGTCACAAGACCCGGATGGGGTTATTGGGAATCGTCTGCCATCGGCAAAAACCTGTTCGAAATAGCAGACATCCGCACTGCTACGAGCGAAGCGCCACGAAGTACCGGCTCCCGCTCTTGCCACACAGAATGCTGTGCGATCAAAACATAGATCCGAGGATCCAGAGGTCACATCAAACGACACTCCCGACTGATCCTGAAGCAAGCCAACCCACAACGGCTCTGGGTCAGTGAGAATGAAGCCACTGTCGCCGGTAACGACCAGCGGGCTTACCGTAACGCCCGTGTAGTAGCGATTGAGGATCTGTTGATAGTCGGCGCCATCAGAAGCCAACGCCTTGGCACCGTACTGGCTAAGACCTAAACCATCGCCCCACCCAGATCCGGTCAACGACACATCCGGGGCAGCTACCGCCACCGGGACGACCACAGCCGAGAGCAGCACGGCAAATAGGCAGGCGGTAAGACCGCTACGTCGAACAGCCACGGCTCGCATGCTACGGGCAGTGTGGAATCACACGACGGAACACCGCTAGAACAAGATCATCACCGAAAAACGGTGCAGCGAAGACCAACTACGCCGTGGTCTCGATGGTGATCTTGCTCGCACCAGAGGCGTGGATGTCGTTGTCGTAGTTGGTGCCGATGGCAGCAGTCCAGGCCCACAGGTTGGTAATGCTGTTAGCAGCCAATCCGACCTGGAAGGAGTAGTTGCCGTTGGCATCCGTGGACTGGTCCGACGCGCTCACCTGACATTTGGACCCATCAGTCACAACCGTTACGTAACCGGTGCAAGTCCCGTCTGTGTTGAAGTTCGTTACCGTCGCGACGACGCTGTTGACGAACTTGAATGTGTCAACCAGGACAGACGGAATTGGTGCAAACCCATCGGTCCTGTAGGTGATCGCAACGTCAACAGCCGGTGCACCACTGACCCGGTAAGTGCTCGCCTGCATGACCAGCCCCGCTGGGCGGGCATTGGTGTGGGCGAGCGCATTGGTCATGAACGTGGCCATCGATGCACGGGTCATGTTGATGTGAGGCTCGTAGGTGGTCTGGCTCTGCACGTCCGTCACCCCAAGGTTCCAGAGACTCGCGATCGACGTCTGGGATTCCCATAGGTTCAGCGAGGTCATGTCGGTGAAGTTGTGGTCGGTGTCGATCGACTTGATCACCTTGGGGCCACTTGAACCAGACACGTACTCTGTGTTGCCTCCGGGGCCTGCAGTGGCGTTAGTAAGGAACCGTGCGATGAACAACGCCATCTCCTCACGGGTGACGTTGTCGTCGGGGGCAAAGGTGGTGGCCGTCTTGCCGACCGTGATACCGAGTTGTTTGATCTGGTTGATGGCGGTTCGGATTTCGCTGGATTTACCGACAATGTCAGTAAATCCCTGGTCGGCCCCTGTGCCGAGGACAATCCCGGACACGGAAGCCATGCGGGTAAGGAAGAGGGCCATCTGCCAGCGGGTCACGGTGTCGAAAGGCGAGTAGGTAGTGGCCGTAGTTCCTTTGGTGATGCCGTAATAGGCGATGCAGTTCACCGCTGCCGCCGTCGTATCGGAGAATCCTGCTGCCGGAATGAGGCCTGCCGGACAGGCAGAATATGTGGCGAGATTGCCCGCCGTGTGGTTGGACAGTGGGGTGACGCTGATCGCAGACGACGCTGTCCCAGTGCCGTCAGAGTTCACGGCACTCACTTGAAACGAGTAGGCGGTGCCGTTCGTAAGACCGGTCACAGTGAGGCCAGCAGTGGTAGAGGCAGCATGGATGAACTGCGACCAGACAATGCCATTGTTGGCCGAATACTCGACGGTGTAATCCGAGATGACCGGATTTGCACCCACGGTCGGAGCTGTCCAGGTCAACACAACCAAATTGTTGCCCGACACTCCGGCAAGGGCAGTAGGCGGTCCAACGGTTGCGGCTCCCGCCGGCTCCAATACAAGCATCGACGCAGCCATCGCCAACAGCACCGCGACTGACATCCTCAACCGGTTCATCGGTCTTGCCTCTCGGTAATCACCTTGGTACGTACCACCCCGAGTGTAGAGGGTAGGCACCAGGCGACCGGTGTACCTGTTTCACCCACGTGATCCCTCCAGACAAGGCACGACAGCACTGGAAGAGAGCCGAAAACGGGGGGAGCCCCGGTCCAAAGGACCGGGGCTCCCGCCCTGTTGACCCTGGTGTAGGTCAACTAATCGTTATCAAAGCCTTACGGCTTCACGAAGAGGCTGATGCCCCCGGTCCCGTTGACTGCAACTGCGTTGTAGTCAAGGTTTCCGAACTGCCAGTCCCACGCACATGCGTATCCGGTGAGGACCGTACAGCCAGCTGCAACAGCCGCCGTCTCAAAGTCGCTCATCGAAATCGGAGCGGTCGGCCCGGTGTTGTTATCCGAGTAGACATCGTTCGCATCGTAAGTGATCGTCGTGTACGTGTTCGTCGGGGTGGAATCAGTCCCACGAACGACCATGACGTCGTTCGGAGCGTCAACAACCACGATCGCAAGCTGACCGTCCGTACCAGCAGCCGTGTACTCAGTACCACCAGTATCGGCGGTGCCACCATTCGCGGTCACCCAGTAAACGGCATCGGTGCTCTCAGCCGTGTCGGAGCCGGAGAGACAGCCATCAGTGCTGTCATCGACACAGAACGTGATCGTCTCCATGCCGGTCAACGCTGACGTCCTCGAGAGTGAGGCGCTGGCCTGACCCGAACCATTCGTGGTCCGTACGGTTCCGTCGAGGAGACCCTCAGCCGCATCAGCAGCATCAGCAGCCACCATGTCGGAATCGAAAGCGACGGCCTGGTTGGCCACCACGTTACCGAACTGGTCGTAGACGGTACCGGTCACTGTCGACGTGATAGGTGTAAGTGCCGCTGCAGTAGCAACGCTCTTGTACACGTCAGCAATCACAACGGTCGACGTCGACGCAGCCGGTGTCTCATCGGTGCAGTAGAAGAACTCTTCTGCCACAGCGGTGAGGCCAAGGTCGACGATGGTCTCGCCCGAGGCAGAGACCCACGTGATCCGGCGATACGACTCCGTACCAGTAGCTGCCAACGGGTCGGCGCCACAAACAACGTCGTACTCAACCGAGCCATCGGCTCCGG